>Ga0075360_1000001_pt1 | contig 45758 bp, 70 predicted proteins | sample WestPond_TuleC_D_FD_120060 | JGI IMG/M metagenome (GOLD analysis project Ga0075360, IMG submission 120060) | Natural and restored wetland microbial communities from the San Francisco Bay, California, USA, that impact long-term carbon... | ecosystem: Environmental > Terrestrial > Soil > Wetlands ...
GGCCCGCTGAGCTGGTACATCTTGAGCAGGGCGTCCAGGGTGAGCCGGAGCCGGCCGGTGGTGGACTCGAGGTCGGCCCACGCCCGTTGCAGGTAGGGCAGGAGGGCGGTGCGTAGACCGCCCCGGACCTCGTCCGGCACGCCAGAGAGGCTCAGGTGGTCGCGGCCGGGTTCGTCGTCTGCCGTCTTGCAGAACCGGTCGACGGCGGCGAGGACGATGCGGGCAATGCTCTGCGGTGCCAACGGTGACCGGTCGGGGGCGTACCGGATCGGCTCGCGGATGCCCAGGATCTCGGCGGCGTCTTGGGGGCGGACGCGGGCGCCGAGGATTTCGCGGCCGGCCCGCTTGTATCTGGGCGCGACTGCGGCGAACGCGAGCGAGTGTGCGGTGCGGCACTCCACGTTGGACGGGAAGGACCTGGCCGCGTCGACCTGGATAGCCTTGTTGTACGCCACATACAGCCCACGGCGGCGGGGCTGGTCCTCGGCCAGCATCCGCAGCGACGAGGTCTTGCCGGCCCCGGCGCCAGCCTCGATGACGAGGCCGAAACCGGTGCTGAATTCGTCGAGGATGGCGACCTGCTCGTCTGTCGGCTTCACGCTGCCGCTCCCGCCGGCGCCTGGGCCTCCTGCTCGATGACCTTCTTAAGCCGCTCCACGATCAGGTCGTAGTCGCCGCCGGTCAGGTCCTTGGAGCTGGCGACGTCACGGCCCACGATCTCGCTGGTGAACGCGAGGCGGGCCTCCCTGTCCTGCCCATACCCGGCCTGGCCCCACAGGACGTGCATGTGGGCGTGCTGCTTCTGGCTGGCCGGCATCACCTTGGGCTTCCGGGCGTGCCACAGCTCCCGGAGCTTGTCCGCCTGGTCGTCGGTGATCTCGCCGGCGGTGAGTGCGGCGGCGAGGCCCTTCCATGCCGCGCTGAGGGCGTCCTTGCTGCCGGCCTCAGCGATCTGTCCGGCCAACTCCCGCGCACGGCTGGGCGCTGACGCGGTCTGTGTCTGCGCCGGCGGCCGGGCCGGACTCACCGGTGCATCAGCCGGTGCGGACTCCTCGGTTAGGTCTCCCGGCGTGACCTGGGGCTGCACCAAATCCCGCACCTGGGCCATGTCCGCGCTGTAGCCGAGCTTGTCGAACAGCAACCACTCCAGGCTGAAGTCTGGCACCTGCCTCGGACGGTCCACGCCTGGCCGGATGCGGAACGCCTCGTTCTTCGTCCGGATCGCATGGATCGTCGGAGCCTCGTCGCGAGACAGGCGCACCCAGATCGACGCGTCGAAGCCCAGGTTCCGCTGACCCTCCACCTTGTAGTCACGCTTGCCCTCGATCGGCTTGCCATCCTTGCCCATCGCAGCCGTTTCCTTGCCGCGTGCGGTGATGATCGCGATGCCGGGCCAGGTCATGAGCATCGTCATGAGCCGTCGGTGCTTGGTGTTGGCCTCGTTCCACAGGTCGGTGCCGATGTTGACGGTCTCGTCGGCGTCGACGTCGCGCTTCAGCTTGCGGGCGAGGCGGGCGCGGGCCTTGAGGTCGACCATGGTCGACAGCAGCTCCCACACCAGGGTCTGGGAGTCGACCACGATGAGGGTGGGGGCTTTGCCGGCTGCAAGAGCTGCGGCGGCCTCGGTCTTGGCGGTGGTGATGGCGTTGGCGATTTCGGCGTAGGTGCCGTTGTGTTCCACGATCTGGTGGCGTGGGTCGTCGGGGTCGAGGTACTCGTCCCCGGAGCCTTCGCCGAGGTCGATCCAGACGGTGCGGCCGATGTGGGGCGACTGGGCGAGTTCGGCGGCGAGCCAGCTCTTGCCGGACTTCTCGCCGCCCTCGAGTAGCACGAGGGGCCAGGCGGGGCGGCCGGTGGGTTTGCGGGTCCGGAGTGTCATGCCGCGATCTCCTTCGTGCCCGCGTTGTCCTGAACGGTGACGCAGTAGTGGCTGATGCCGTGCTGGAGGGTCACGCCGCAGCCGGAGCAGAGCACCGAGGGCGTGGCGACGGCGGCGCGGGCGGTCTGGGTGCGTCGGGCGGCAGCCAGCTCGGCCCGCGCACTGTCGAGCTGGGCCCGCAGGAATCCGTTGTCCGCCTGCAGGCCCTGGACGAGGCCGCGGTGGTAGGCGGCCTGCTCGTCGCGGAGCGCCAGGGTGGCCGTGGTGGTACGCAGTTGGGCGCGGGCGGCGAGGAGGTCCGCGCGGAGCTGGTCGTTGGCGGCCAGCATCATCGGGGCGGCCGGGGCTGTCGGGGTGACGGGGGCGATGGTGGCCAACGCCATGTCCACGTGGCGTTGGATGGGGTCGGGCCGGTTGCGGCGGCCCCAGAGGCTGGTCATGCTGCTCCTACTAGGTGTGGCTGGCGGGTGGTTGGTGGGCGGCCGATGACGGCCGTGAGGCTCTGCGTGGCCGGGCGGGTCCACCAGGCGGCGATGACCGGCAGGCCCGGTGTGCCGCGTGGGGCCTTGCCGATGCCCACGGCGGCGTGGGCGCCGGCGATGGCCCACAGGTCCGGGCCGGCCGGGCCGCGGTCACGGGCGGCGGCCAACAGTTCGGACCGCCACCGGGCGTCCGCGGTCCGGGTGGCCGCCGCGGCCGTGCGGCGGGCCGAGACGGTGCGGCCATGGGCGGCCACGATGGCCGGTGCGGCCATGCCTGCGACCGCGAGGGCGGTCATGGCCGCTGGCGTCCACGCGATCACCCACAGGTAGGTCATGGCGTGTCCACCCGGATCTGCTCCAGCCGCTGCGTGGCGTCCGCCGGGCGGCCATGGACCTGGGTGTCGTCTGCCGCACGGCGCCGGCCCACGCCGGGTGCAGGTGGCGGCGGCTGGGGTGCCCTGCGGTGCTGTAGCGCGGTTTCAGCCCGGTTCAACTGGGCCGTGAGGGCCAGGTGGTCGCGCCACAGGTTGTCCAGCCGGCGGCGGGTGGCCCGGGCGGATCGGCGGACACGGTTGGTCTCGGCGGCCATGATGACCGCGACGGCCACGGTGACCGTTTGGACGGCCATGATGGCCACCGCGATTGCGGCCATGGTTGGGGACAGGACCATCAGCGGCCACCTCCGATCTGGATGCGGGGGGCGCGCATGATGTCCATGTACAGCGCCAGAAACTCGTGCTGGCCGGTGCAGACGGCCTGGCCGCCGGTGAGTCCACAGTGGCCTTTCGGCTCGCAGCAGAACGCGCACCTGGGCTCGCGGTCCTCACCGGGACGGGCGGCCATGACGACCACGCAGTCACACGGGCCGGTGGCCCAGCAACGGGTGCAGTGTGAGCGGCCGGCCGCCATCCGCCGGCCGTTGACCAGCCGGCGGCCCTGGCACGGGTAGGCGCACAGGTTGATGGCCTCGGCGCAGTAGGCGCAGTCCGGCAAGACTGCCGCAACTTCCACTGTGGACTTCATGCGGCCCTCCGGGTGGGGTTGACTACCGCGTCAAGTTGCGCAACAACGGCATCGGCCCGGTCGACCAGGTCGCCCGTGAGGGCGTCCAGATCCGCAAGTTGCGCAACTTTGCCGGGCAGACCTGGCTCGACCGACATGGGCCGTTCGGGGGAGGTCGCGAACGGCGATGCTGCCTCGGGCTGAACGATCGTCGCATGTGGACAATCGCCGACAACGATCAGTCCACATTGGAACAACTCGTCCAGCATGCCGAGCATCAGGTCGTCCGGGTCGCTGTCACGCATGTTGCGCAACAAGCCCGCCTCGTGGAGCGCCGCGAGCGCCGCCACGATCTCATGACCGCCCCGGGAGGCCGCCACCTCGGCAGCCTCCCAGGCGATCGTCTCCGCGCGCCCGAGCACGCAGCCGTCCGCGTGGACGCCGGCGCACCCGCACACCAGATGGAAGATCGGGGTGCTCATCAGAGGGTCCCGAGGTGCGCGCGGCGGAGGAGTGCGCGCGTAGGCCGCAGGTCCACCTCTTCATGGTCCGACGAAACCGATACGCGCCAACCGAGCCAGTTCCCGACTGCGCGTGTTTCGCGCCGGAAGCTGCTGTCAGGCCACCGTTCCACCCGCGTTTCCAGGTCGAGGCCGAGGTGGGTAGCCCACAAGCTGACCTCGGCCGGGCTGGTCAGCCTGATGTGCAGGAACGGCGGTTCCTTGGCCATGGCTGCGCGGAGCGTGTCGGAGACGTCGGGGCCGAACGCGGCGGCCCGGTCGATAATCGGGTGGGCGTAGCGGGGTGTGGGCAGCGGGTAGACGGTGTGGGCTTCGGCGACCCGGGCGAGGATCGTCGCCTCGTCGGCGATCGTGGTGGTGGTCATCGGGCACCCACCGGCATGGGCCAGGGCAGCGCCAGACCGTCACCGGCCGTGCGCGGCACCAGGTGCAGGTGCAGGTGGGTGACCGTCTGAGTCGCGGCCGGGCCCGCACTGGTGATGAGGTTGAGGTCGGCGCCGCGCTCGGCCCGGAGTGCGGCGCCCAGCTCGGCCGCGCGGTACATGACGACGGCGGTGATGAGCGGGTCCACACCCAGGTCCGCCACATGCAGGCGGGGGATCACGACGGTGTGGCCCGGGGTGACCGGATCCGGCTCCAGCCGGACCGGGTGAAGCGGTACGAACGCGATCGCGTCCGGCCACTCCCTGACGATCGGCGCCGTGCCGTTGCCGGCGGCGATGAGGCAGAACACGCACGGCTTCATCAGGCACCCGCTGCCGCGTACTCGAGCGCGGAGTCGAGGACGTCGTCGACGTACTCGTCGATCGGCTGTGGGACGTGGGCGCGGATGTCGGCGAGCGGGATTTCCTCGTCGGCCAGGGCGCAGGCGGCGAGGAGCATGGCGCGGGTCCGGTCGGCCAAGCCCTCGGCGAGTGCGGCGACCGGTACGAGGGTCGGCCAGTTGATGCCGGTCGGGGCGATCTGGAGCCACGAACAGCAGAGGCTGACGGGCTCGTACCAGGGGGTGCCGGGGTGGAGGCGGAGGATCATGCCGAGAGCGGCCAGCTCGCGTCGGGTGCCCCGCATCAGCGCGTGGGCGAGCAGCTCGTGCGCCAGGCGCTCGGCCGCTACCGGCCAATCGGCCCGGTCCGCGAGCTGTGGGAGAATGCTGGGGAACATCTGGACTCCTTCTTGGTGTCGGTCCGGGTGTGAGGCCTCCCCGTGGCTGCGGGTGAGGCCTCGTTTCGTCTGGGGTGGGCCCGGTGTGCAGGGCACCGGGCCCGGGTGCTGCTACTTGCCTTCGCGGTCGAGGCGCTCCAGCTCCTCGCGGCGCTTCCGCTCGTTCTCCTCGCGGGTTCGGCGGGCCCGCTCGGCGCTCTCGCGGGCGGCCCGCGAGCGGCGTTCCTGCTCGGATTCGGTCATCGGGTGTTCCTTTCGGGGGGGTGGGGTGGCTACCGCTCGATGCCGGAGCCGCCGCAGTAGCCGCAGACCGATCCGCCGGTCCCGCCGCAGGTGGGGCAGGTTTTGCCGCCGGACTTTCCGGTGCTGTTGCAGGTGGGGCAGGCGCGCTTGCCGAGGCCGCGGCAGCTGGAGCAGGACTTGCGTGGCATGGGGGCGGTTCTCCTTCTGGTTGGCTGGATGGGGGGCCGGCCGGGGCGCGCTGGGTGCATCCGGTGAACCCCGGCCGGGGACTAGGGGTTGAGCGCCGGCTGACGGTTGGTCGCGACGATCGAGGCGAGGTCGTCTTCGCTGAACCGGACGTGGCGACCGATGCGGGTGTGCTGGACCCGGCGGGCGGTGACCGCGTCCCGCAGCCAGCTGCGCGGCACACACAGCCATTCGGCGGCGGCTGTGATGTCACGCAGCCCGGACATCCGGCACCGCCTCGATGACCACCTCGAAAAGTTCGTCGAGGCTGGGAACCAAGCCGCACTCGGCCAGCGCGGCCGAGTGAAGGCGCAGTGCAGCCACGGTCTTGGCCATGAATTCGTGGCCCGGCCTGATAGCACCAGCTCGGACGCGGCCGATGGTCTTGCGGTCAACACCGATAAGCCGGGCGCGCTCTATGGGGGTGGCCGCACCGACGATGCGTGTCATGAGTTCGAACCGATCGCCACGAAGCCGGATGGTGGCGCCGGTGCCACGCTCGTGTGGGACTTCCATGTCTCGGGGCATGTGCCCCATCATGGTGGGACACGTGCGCCCCTGTCAAGCGGCTTGGTGGAGATGGGCGCGCGATTCCCACTGGACCGAGACATGTATGTCCCCTACAGTGGCATGCATGTCCGCATTGGCCATTGAGACCCATCGAAGATCAGGCGCTCTGGACAGTGACAACGCCGTTTCTGTCGTCTCGACCTGTCGCCGACTAGCACGGGAGCGCAGGGGCATGCGTGTCCTATATCCTGTCGACATGGCGGAGCCGAGGATCGACCGTGCCGCGTGGGCGGCCCTGGTATCCCAGCTCATCGCCACCGAGAGCCCCGGCAACCAGACCCGCTTCGGCCAGCTCATCGGTGTGGACCGAAAGACTGTCCGGCGCTGGCTGGCCGGCGAGGTCGACGTCAGCGAAGAAAAGGTCAGGGCTGTGGCCCGGGCGCTTCACGTGTCGGCCCGCGATCTCCTCATCCAGGTCGGCTACTACCAGGCCGACGAGTTGCCAGCACCCGACCGGGTTGATGCGCCGCCCGCCGACCCGCAAGATCCGATCGAGATGGTGCGACAGTCCGACCTGTCACCAACAGGAAAGCGGGAGCTGATCGAGTACCTCACCGAGCAGCGCCGTCGACAGATCGAGGAGGCGCAACTGGAGGTCAAGCGCCTCATCGACCTGGCGCGCCGAACGCAGGGGCGTACTGGCTGATGTGGGTCGAAAAGCACGGTCCCGGATATCGCATCCGGGACCGGGTAGGCGGCCGTGTCATCACGGTCAGCAAGCACGTCTACCCGACGAAAACCAGCGCCAAGGAAGCAATGAAAGGCCTCGTCGCCGATGAAGTCCGCGGCGAAGCGCTCATTCCCCGCGGTGGCGCAGTCACACTTGCGGCGTTCGTTGACGAGTGGTGGCCGACGTACGAGAAGACCCTGAAACCCTCGTCCATCGACTCAGAGGGCGCGCGTATTCAGAACCATATTGTGCCCCTGTTGGGCCGATACACACTGGACGAATTGCAGGACGCGCGACTCGTCCAGCAATGGGTCAATGATCTTGAGGCCGGAAATGGTCCAGTGCCGCACCGGGAAGGCCGACGAAAATGGAAGCGTCGGCCTCTTGCGCCAAAGTCAGTCCACAACGCACACGGCGCTCTTCATCTGATTTTCGCCGCTGCGGTACGGGCAAAGCTGATCAAGGTCAACCCGTGTGCGGGCACCACACTGCCCAGGCGGGTGAGAAAGGAGATGCGCACCCTTTCTGACCCGGAGATTGCCCGGCTCATTCGGGCGCTGCCGGAGCACTGGCGGCCACTCATCCTGCTCATGGTCGCGACCGGCCTCCGGTGGGGCGAGGCGATCGGCCTGAAGGTGGGCCGGGTCGATTTGCTCGCAGCCCGGCCGCGGCTGCGGGTGCTCGAGCAACTGCAGGAGACAGCCGGGCGGGGCAGCCATCAGATCTGGGTCACGCCGAAGAGCGAGAGATCTCGCCGGACGGTGTCCTTCCCAGTCCCGGTCGCCCACGCCCTGGCGCCGCTGGTTGCGGGAAAAGGCTCTGACGATGTCGTGTTCACCACGGTCACGGGCCGATGGGTCCGGACCCGCAACTTCCGCCGGATCTGGGTTGCCGCCATCGAGAAAGCAGGGCTGGAGGGCCTGCGCATCCACGACCTGCGCCACACGCACGCCGCGATCCTGATTTCTGCCGGCCGGCCGCTTACCGCGATCAGTCGGCGCCTCGGGCACGCTTCTGTCGCGGTGACGGACATGATCTACGGGCACCTCCGCGAGGAGGTCGACGAGGGGATCCTCGCGGCGATTGAGGAGGCGATGATGGCGGCGACGCCGGATGAGCTCGCTGCCGAGGTGGCCGCCGAGCTCGTCGACGAGATGGAGCTCGCGGCATGACCGGCCTGGGAGCACGGGGGAGCAGGGTGGGAGCAACCGGCCCGGAACGCCCCGGACCTACCCGGAGCAACGCGGAAGTACCCGCAGGTCAGCCCATCAGCTGGGGCCCTGACCAGGGGCTGATAGCGGGTTCAAGTCCCCTCGATCACCCCAGTATTTGATCTCCGTTTCGCCTGATCACCCCCGGTGCACCCGCCGGGGGTGATCTTGTATGGGAGCCCTGTGGGAGCAGTTACTGCTCAGGGTGGTGCGCGGCACGCTCGGCGCGGCGGCCAAGCTCGAACGCGATCACGTTGTCCGGCGCCGCCGGCGGCACGGGCGTGCCGTACAGAGCGGCACCGGCGACCCGCAAGACCGGCAGCGGCTGCGTAGGCGCCTGGGCTGCCGCACGGACCCGATCGCGTTCCTGCTGCGCGTGATAGATCATGAGCTGCACCGCGACCACTGTCAGGGTGGCGACTAGTGCCAGCGTGACCGCATGCATGCCGCCAACAGCGACAGGTTCTTTCGCGGCGAAAAGCGTGATCATGGAGCACCAACCTATGCCAGCTACGACAAGCAGTGACGTGGCATAGGCCGGGCGGCCGAGATTCATAGAAGGTCACCCTCTTCAAAGAGATGTAGCGGACGGAAGGACCCATCTAACTCCTGGTGACGGAGCGCTCGCATGCCGCTAATCGGCCACGGAAGGTCACCCGGCCGGAGACTGGTGTTGATCTGCATATGCAACTACGGTGACGCGTATCCGCAGCCGTACTATCAAATACCTGCGGAAATCGTCGCCCGACCCATCAGAGTAGTTGCGAGAATGCGTCAATCCGCACAGTCTGAAAACCGTATTGTTCCAAGATCGACGATCACTTCGACTGAAAAGTAAATCGATCCCCCGGATAAATCATCCGCCGGGTCCCCACCTGCACGTCCATCACCGGAACGCCCTCCGGAATGTCCAACTCGGCACGCTCGGCAGGCGTCGGCATCCGCAGCTCCCACCGGGCATACCGCTGGATCGTCACCACGCTCCGGTCACCCGCCTCCGCCGGCCGCCGAACCCGCGTTCCCCGGCCGAGTTCCACCTCGAGCAGACCCTCAGCCCGCAGAATGGCGAGGGCCCGCGTGACCGTCTCCCGTGAGACGTCATGCTCCTGGGTCAGTGCCGTGATCGCCGGCACCCGCATACCGGGCGCCAGGTCGCCGCGCTCGATCCGGCCGCGAAGATGTTCCGCCAGCGCGACATACAGCGCTGTGCCGGGCCTCCGCTGGATCATGGCGTGACGTTATGGACGCGTGTGCGGGAGTACGGATGCACGGACGTCCGGTCACCCGGAACGCTTGCCCCGTCAACTACCGCTCAGTCGGCCGGGCCGACGCCGCCAGCGCGCAGAATGCGGCGCACCGCTTCCCGAGTCAGCCCCGAGGCCCGGACGATGTCCCGCTGAAGTACGCCCTCCTCGGCCGCAGCAACCATGCGCCGATGTAGCTCGGCCCGCGCTCGCCGTTCAGCCTCCTGGGCCGCCACGATCACGGCCCGCGCCTCCTCGGCCGCCACAGCCTTTCCAGCCACGGCCGCGCTCAGGTCCTCAGCAGCCCGCAGGATGGGCACCAACGGATCACGGGGCATGGAACGACACTGGCAGGGTGGCCAGATTGGCCTACCCTCATCTCCCACATGTAGGCCTACTAGGTGTAGACCAGTAGGCCGCAGAGCGTTACGGTCGAGGAACAAAGCAGGCCCAGGCAGCGTGCAACCGCTGACACTGGGCCCTAGATCAGGACGGAGCCCTGACCATGCTGCAGATCGTAGGCGCCCCATGAGCCACGCAGGCACAGCCGCCCTTCTCATCATCGGCGCCATCGCAGCCGTCGTCGGACTGGCCATCTGGGCAGGCTGGGCGGCAACCCGCAGAGACTCCCGCACCGGCCACCACCGGCGGTGGCCATGAAAGCCCCGCCCATGCCAGGAGCCGTGGTCATCCTCGACAGAGACGCCACCCCACAGTTGACCGAGCCGATCACGATGCGCGTCACGCGGACAGAGCCGTCAGGCCAGGACCCAGAGTGGGTGTGGGTGATCGGCTACCACCTCGACACCATCACCGGCGAGGCCATAGAGCGGCGTGAGGTGTACGCCCGGGTCGCCGGCATCAAGGCCGTACGGGAATGCCGCAGGTAGGCCAGACTTTTCCGCACCCCCCGGTGATGGCCCTGCCCCTGCGCGGGGCCATCACCGCGTCCGCGGCACGATCTCTGCCAGGATGGCCCGCACCTCGGCCCGCTCGGCACGGGTCATCTCCGGCCACTTCTTGACGATCCGGCGTGCGAGCGACGCCGGCGAGTTGGCCGCCTTCCCGCCGGCTCCACGGGCTGCGAATGCCTCGACCGGGTCTGCGGTGGCGTTGCGGGCACGGGCGCCGGATGCGGCGACCTCGCGGCGCTTTTCAGGATCGTGTGCTGCCATGGGGTGCAGCGTACTCGATAGCGAGAACTGTCGCTGTGAGTGACGAACGGGCTGGCGGTATGCCCGATTCGTTCAACGAGTTTTGCGAGAGCTGTCGCAATGCCCGTTTTGACATCGACCGATCGGTCAGACTCGCATCAACTATTCCCGCGCTCGTCAACCTGGGATGACAAATTCCATTGTGGACGGACACGGATCGTGTAACTCTCCCACTTTCTGAGAAAGTACGCGGTTTCGCTGACCGCCTCGCGCCACGACTCCGGGCACGTCTGGAGTCTGTGCAGGCCAGAACCCGTAGAGCGTTGCGAGAACTCTCGCTACGCTGGTGGGATAGCACCGGTCGACGCAGCATCCACCGCACACCCGCGAGATGCGCTCCCGGTCACACACCACAGGAGCCCCACATGAACAAGCTCATCAACACCGGTGTTTGGGTCGTCTTCCTCTACACGATGGGAGTCTCCATCTCCCACGTCATCGCGACCGGCGGAGCCATCGGGCTCCCCAGCTTCGAAGCGGCAACCGCCTGGGTAGTCGTGGACATCGTCTTTCTGCTCGGCAAGGCCGGCCGATCCCCCCATCGCAGCGAGGGAATCCGCAAGGGCGGGCTCGTGCTCATGCTCTTCGGCGGCACGCTCTCCCTGTTCTGCAACGTGTACGCGGGCCCCACGCTCGGCGCCAAGATCTGGGGCGTCGTGGTGGTCATCGCGATGATCGTCACGGAGTCCTACGGCAGCAAGCTTGTCGGCGAGAGTGCCAACAGGCCGGCCATAGTGACCGTCGACGAGATGAACGCCAACATCCAGGCCGCGATCGCCGCCGCCCAGGCCCAGGCCGACGCCGCCACGCAGGCCCAGCTCGCCACCGCCCAGAAGCAGGCCGCCGCCCAACTCGCCGCGATGCGCCAGAACATGCAGGACCACCTGAACACCCAGATCGCCGCCATCGAGGCCCAGGCCGCCGCCGCGGTCGCCGAGGCCGAGCAGATCGCCCGCCAGGCCGCCGCCCGCCGCCGCACCGCCCCGGCCACCAGCCGCCGCAAGACCGAGACCGTCACCGGCCGCGTGGTCAACCCGGCCACCGGCGAGGTCTACAGCGAGCGCCACTCCCGCCGCCTCACCAACGGCAAGTAGCACGACGAAGGGCCCCGGCCCCCCACCAAGGGGAGCCGGGGCCCTCTTTTTTGTCTCCGACAGGGAAGCGCTTTCCCGTGTCCGGTCAGGGCTGGCGTGGTTCCGCAGCCAGCCAGGGCACGTAGTCCTCCAGCCACCGGTTGACCACCGGCATGGCCAGCACCCTGGTGACACCGCCGAGCACCGCCAGCGCGGTCACCACGACCGGGCCCGACAGTCCCAGCTCCGTGATGGTTCCGATCAGCACCGGCACCAGGGCGATGATGGCCGCCACGACAGTGCGTGTGACCGCCCGCCACGGGTGCCGGGTCTGCGTCGCCGAGCCGGTGTTGGCGACGGCGGCAGCCTGCCACGCCGACTGGATAGCCGGCCCCAAGTCGCCCCAGGCGGGCATAGGGCGCCCGTCGTGGGTGAGGCCCCGGGTGGAGCGGCTGTAGGCCTCGTAGGCGACCTCAGCAGGATCAGACATGGCACTTCCTCTCGTACTGACCTGTCAGGCCCAGTACCACCGGAACGAACTGATGTTGTAGTTGTTCCACTCGTTCCCGATCGACCTCGCCTGGCCTGGCGCCATCTTGATCGGCCCGTTGAACGGCGCACCCCAGGTCCCGGTGCAGCCGTGATCCTTGAAGAAAAACACGTCCGCACTGAACTTGTTCATGATGCTGAAAGTGTTGTCATTCCAGCCCGGCCCCAGGTTGATGCACTTTCCCCAGCCAGGACTGGTGTAGTAGTACAGACCGTCCTCATAGTCGGCGTCCTGCCAGGTGCAGACCTGGCCCGACTGGCAGTCCGACTGCTCCGCATGCGCGGTGCCCTGGAGCGCGAACGCGCCGAGGATTGCCGCGACCATCGCGACGATGGCCAGGGTGATGAACCTCTTCACTACCGATACCTCTCTGGTTGGTGGTCCTTTGGACCTAGGGGTCTGTGCGGTGACGCCGCCACCACGTCAGGCCAGCAGCCACCACGGCCACGCTCGCAAGCAGAAGGGCTGACATCAGGTCACTCCTCCCGCCGGCGGTGCCGCGGCTGGTAGACCCGCTCCGTCAACGCGAGCGTGGTCAGGAGCGCGGTCACGCCGGCGGGCAGGATCGCCCAGTCGTCCGGACCCGGCCGGTCCCCGGTGATGATCATGGCGACCATGTAGACGCCCCAAACGGTCCCGTGCGCGCACCCGAGGATCAGCGCGAGCAGGTCCCGTACCGGCGCCACTGTGCCCGCCCCTCATCTGTCAGTCCCGCAGCCGCTGCGCCAGCTGGTCCGCCACCGCGGCGGCGAGGGCCGCCTGGTCGACGCCGCCGGTCTGCAGCCGCTTCACATCAGCGCGAAGCCCGGCCACCTCGGCGGCCAGGCCACGGAGCAGACCAGGCAGCTTGAACGGAACGTCAACGTCGTCGACGACCCGGGACACGTGGGCTTCGTCGGCGACGGCGGCCAGCGCTTGCAGATACCGCTCCGCGTTGTTGATCTGGGCCCGGGTCAACGGGTCCAGTTCGATGTAGCCGTCCTTGTCGAGGCGTGCCGCCATCTCGTCCTCCTCGAAACTCAGCACGGCGGCCGGGATGGCATCGCCGGCGACGTACCTGATGTGCCACGGTTCGCTCTGGAGTTCCCAGCTCCAGCCGTACCGCTCGGCGTTGCCCAGCAGCCAGGCCAACCGGCCGCCGCTTGCGTTGGCCACGTCCACCGCGATGGCCAGCCCGTGGTTGCTGGTACCTGGCACGGCCGCCATCGCAGTGCCGGGCCGCTGATACCACCGCGTGCCGTTCCACACCTTGCTGGACTGGCCCGACAGGGGTGAGGTGGTGTACCGCTCCCTGAACGTCCGCTCCTGCACCACGTAGCTGCGGTAGGAGTCCGCCGTGGACGTTGCCTGAAGGATGACGCCCGCCGCAGCGGCTGCAACCTCCAGCGCCCGCCAGGCCCTCGCCGCCGGCGACACCAGGGTGACCACCGGCCCGCCGGCGCGCCCAGGCGTCGCCACCAGGATGCCCGCAGGCAGTTTGCCGTTGGTGCGTCCGCTCAGGACCGCCGGCAGCACTACGTCCCGGATCGGGTACGCCATCGTCTCTCCTTACAGCACCTGGACGAACAAGGACCTGTTACCGAAGGACGCCGTCTCGCCGCCCGCCGCAGACCGGTATTTCGCCTGCACAGTCGTGACACCGGCGTTCAACCCGGTCAGCAGGATCGCTCGGCTGGCCGACATGTCGAAACTCTCGCTGCTGCACGCGAACCACAGCGAGTCCTCCACCGCGGCAGCGACCGTATTTGCCCCGGTGAGTGCGAAGCCCATGAGGCAGCCGGAGAACAGGGCCCCGGCCGAGCTGAGCTGCGCGCCAACGGTGACCAGCAGCCGGCCGGACGGCCCCACAGTCACCTCAACGGTGGGGCCGACCGTGCCGAGGTTCCCGAAGCTGGCGGAGGTGGTGTCTTCCGTGTCTGCGACCTCCGCGACCGCGGTACGGATTGCGGACAGCGCCGATGCCGCATCAGCAGTGCCGGGAATCGTCAGCCGGCCCAGGATGGCCCAGGTGCCGCCAACGACCACGAGCCCAACAACGCTGCCCGGCCGGAGCAACAACGCCTCCGACGTGTTCAGGATGGGTACGTTCGCCAGCTCGGTGCCGCCGACCAGGACCTTGTTAGCAGCTGTGCCGGGATCCCACTCCGTGATGGTCCCTTGGCGGTACTGCATTGGCTGGGCTGAGCCGGTCAGCTGAGCAATCACGCCGGTTCCACCATGATGGAGCCCCGAATCTGGTCCCCTGTGGACAGAGTGAAGGGTGACGAGTTGCTGACGTTGGCCGTGTTCGCGTACATGCGCAGCGTTGTCGTCGACGCTGGCTTGACGACACAGCCGTACTCCTGGACTCCGGTGTCCAGCAGGTGCCCGGAACCGACAGACATGTCCCGGCTCGTGGTCGTGATCGCGAATGGCAGACCGAACAGGTAGACACCGGATCCCCACCCGGTACTGGTGAGGCCCACGATCAGGTACTCGATCACGGCAAGACGGGCGTCAATTTTTCGCCACCTGCCCGTGACGGAGTGAGACGCCGGGGTCGGGTTGGTGCCCAAGGTGACGACCGTCCACGCGGGGGTGTAGGCCGTCCAGGCGTCGCCCAGCTCACTCGCCACGCCCTCAACCGTGGCGAGCCGAGTATTCACGTCCGCTACGGTTGCCTCCACCGCGAGCAGCGCGTCCTCACCGCTCACGGCGCCGTAGGTGAGCGGATCGGTGCCCAAGTCAAGGTAGGGCCACCCAAAGACAGGTGTGCTTGGCACGATGACCCTCCTATGTGGTTGTGGTCAGCGTGAGGGACTGTTCCCTGGTCTGGGCGGTCATGGCCGCCCCGTCCCGTAGCGGGATCGTGACCCGGTCCAGGACGTGTGTCTGGCGGCCCTGCCGGGGCACCCGCACAGACACCGGGTCATCCGGCTCGAGCGCCGGGTTGGGTACCGCGCTGAGGTCCATCACGTACGGCAGACCTAGGCGCCGCCGCAGTTCGGTCTGCGCGGCCGCCAACGCCTGCACCTTGGTCTGGATGGCAGGGCTGGTGAAGAAGTAGGGCGTGGGTCCGAACCGGCCGTCGTAGCGGGTGGGCGAGCTGGGCCCGAGGTCGTAGGCGGTGGCCCTGGGCGGGTCATAGGTGTCCACGGCCTCACCTGAGGCGACGACGGCGTTGTAGACGCCATCCCGGGTCAACCTGCGGGACACCTCCACCAGCACGCCGCCCGGTCCACTGTGGATGTCCCACACCGGGGTGGTCGTGCTCGGCGGGGTCCGGATCACCAGGACGCCGCGGTGGTCCCAGTACCAGCGCTTCCCGGCACCCCGGATCAGCTGATCCAGGAACGTGAAGCGGTCGTCATCGGCAACCAGGCTCCGCACCAGCACAGTCGCGTCCGTGGCGTCATCCCACTGCACGCTCGCGCCGGGGTAGACCTGCGTCACCAGCGTGGTGGCGATGGAGCCCAGCGTGGTCCCGGACGCGAACTGCTGCGGTTTCAACAACCTGGCCGCGATGATGCCCGCCATACGGTCCTGCCCGGTGATCCGGATCGGCCCGTCAGGCGGTTCATCCTGCTCCACGGTCTCGATCCGGAAGTACCCCAGGCTCTTGTACTCCACCAGCGCGTCCGTGTACTGGATGCCGCGCTCGACGTGGATTTCGTTGCCGTACGGAGCCAACAGGTCGACCGCCCGGGTGGGCCACATGGCCGCACCGGTCGTCGTCAGGTCCAGGCTGCCCCGTACGGCCGCCGTGCCGTCCAGCACGACGTCACCGCCCAGGATCGGCAGGCGCGTGCCGGTGGGCTGCACACCGGTCTGGTAGGTGGTCACCACGGTGGCCCGGTAGAGGGCCCGGTGTGACCCGGTGATGGTCCTGGTCCAGGCGGCGCTTACCGGCTTCACTCCAGCACCACTTCACTGGGGTCCCCAACCAGCTGCAGTAGGTCCGACCAGGTCGAGTTCGCCGCCAGCAGGTCGTCCCAGGTGCCGTAGAGCGCCAGCACGGTCGCCCAGGTGGACAGCGCGTACGCCACGTCTGGGCCCGGCGGAGCAACCTCCCGCACCGGAATAGTCCAGTGCCGGAGTTCGCCGGCCGCGTGGACCAGGCGCTCGCGGGTGGTGTCCGCGAGGAGGTAGACCCCGCCGGCGGGGACCGTAGCGCCGGCGGGCGCTTGAAGGCAGAGCACGTCTCCGGACTCCAGCAGGTACTGGAGGGTCTGGCCTGCCTCATCCGTCTCAGTCCGTAGCCGCAGCTGGTAGCGGCGACTGCCCGCCACATCCGTCTGCGCCACCGGCAGGCTGCGGTTCAGCACCTCGTGCAGCTGACCGCGTCCGGACCGCTCCATCTCCCACCCCGGCCCCTCGGCCCCGAGTGAGATCTCCCGGTTGAGGAATGGTCTCTGCGGGGACTTCAGCCACACCGCCGTCTGTGCCGGCGTGACGTCCTCAACCTGCGTGTCTATTAACGGATCCTCGGCCGCACGCGCGATCACGACGGTTCCGCCGCGGCTGATGCCCGCGATACCGCCCGTCACCACGAACGAGCCTGAGCCCACGGATGCGGCCGCGCCGCGGATCACGTAGTCCCAGACGATGCCCTGGTTGTCGCCCAAGCCTGTCGCGGGTTCGCCGATTTCAGTGGCACCGGCGATGGTCGCCACGGAGGTCCAGTCCTGGGCCCGCCAGCCGAGGAACAGGACCACGGTGTTGTCCTCCATGGCACCACTCGCGATGGCTGGGAATGCGATGTCAGCCGCAGAGCCGTTGGACAGCTCCGCCGACGTCACCAGGCGCATGTCCGCGGTGCGGAACGCGGCGATCTGGGCGCTCGTGGCAGCGTCCGCGACGCCGCCGGCGAACGTCACCGTCGGCCCGGACTCCGACGACGAGGCGATCTTGCCGAACAGGCGCATGTTGGAGAAACTCCGCAGCTGCGTCCAGCCGGACGGCGCGAGCGGGTTCGCGGTGGGCGAATTCCGGATCGCCGCCAGGAGGAGTAGGAGGTCGCCCTCCTGGATGCCCGCCGGCAGGCCTGGGGTGACGGAGGCGTTGTTGCCGTGGGAGGCCGTCCCGGCGGCGACGTACGTGATGGGCCCGGTCTCGTAGCTTCTGACCCGGTAGTGGTTGGCGACGTTGGGGGCGTACTCGTAGTCGTACAGGTCTGCCGGTAGGGCGCTGGCGGTGACGGTGAGGGCGGTCATGCCCCGGACCGTCGTCCAGCGGACCTCGTCCGTGCTGCGCTCCACTGTGGCGACGTCGCCGCCGAGCGCGGTTGCCGCGATGGTCACCCTGCCGAGGCCAGCGTCATAGGAGAGAGTTACGGTCATTTGTCCCACTCCTGTGCGCTGAATTCGGGATGATCGGCTTGAATGTCCTGACCGGAAACGTCACGCCTGGAAACGGGCAACGGCGCTAACTTGCCGTGATGCGCACCCGACTGAGCGTGATCTTGGTGGCTGCCGTGGCTGGCGCGATGCTGTCCGGCTGCAGCTACTTCACCGATGAGACCGACCCCACCCCGAGCGTCAGCACGCCCGGCGAGGCCGCCGTTGGAGCCGCCCCCACCAAGCCCGCCCGCGTCCGGGTCGCCGACCTCATGGCCAAAGCCGGCTGCAAGGGCAAGGTCATCGGCACCCAGCTCTACACCTACGAAACCGGCCGCTGCGACCTCGGCGGAACCGAGGTCACCATCGGCGTGTTCGACACCCAGCAGCTCCGGGACCAGTGGGCCGACGGGGTCAAGAACCTCGGCGGCACCATGGTCGTCGGCACTGGCTGGGCTGCCTGGGTGATGAAGCCAGACGCGGCGACAACGCTGGCCTCCGCTCTCGACGGCCAGGTTCTGTAGCTACCGGGTTCCACTGCCGGCCGAAGCCAGCCGCTTCGCACTCCGGTCGTGCTCGCGCACCTCGACCTTCACCATCCCGCGCAGCTCCGTATCTCCAATGTAGACATGGACCTCGGGCGGCATCTGGCCGGACTGCTGAATCCGGGCCAATTCCTCACTGACGATGCGGCGCATCATCTCGACCGGACTCACGATCTCGTCCTGGCCGGCCTCCGCCACCCGAACTACGCGCCCACCTGGCGTGGCCCGGACAACACCGCCCTCAGCGAGTGCTGGCGGATACGGCAGGGTCGGCGCCGAGATCGTTTTGCCGCCGAGCCCCAGCACCCACTCCGGCACAGTCCAGGACAGGCTCCCGATAGACCTGTTCCACATGCCGACGACTGCAGTCAGGACGCTGTGAAGCCGATTCTTGATCGGGTCCCACATGCCCGCTGCGGTGGCGGCCACTCGCCCAGGCAAGCCGCCGATCGTGTCACCCACCCAGGTGATCGCGCCAACGACCCGGTCCTTGAAACTGACGGCCCTGTCGGCCCACCCACCCAGCCGGTCTGCCCACTCGCTGAGCTTGTCGCCCCACTGCTTGGCCGTCGGGATAGCCGTGCCGGTGATCCAGGCGAAGTAGTCGAACAGGATCCCGGTCCACTCGCGGACCTTCTCCTGGTTGGCCGGATCGCTAAACCAGTCCGCCACCTTGTCAAAAGACTCCACAAGGGACTGCTGATCCTGTGCCGCCTGCCTCTTCGTCTCATCCTGGCCACCGAAGAGGATGGCGAAGATCGAGCCGATGATCCGCCCGACGTCCTTGCCAATCTCGACCGTGTTCTTGAAGAACCCGCCCATCGCATCGAAGAAATGCTCCAGGTCGCCGCTCTTGTCGACCTGCTCAATCCAGGCGGCCCAGTCCTCAATCAGGTCCGCGACAGTCTCGCCCAGCGCGTCGACAAACGGCTCAGCGGCCCGCGACAGACGCCCGAACGCCTCCAAACCCGGCCCGACGATCGCGGCGCTCACCCGCCCGATCAGCCGCTCCACCGACTCCCAGCCCACGGAGATGTTCTTGATGAACTCCGGTTGACTCGAGGTCGCCGCCCACTGCTTGAAGACGCCGTTGAACATCGACGCCATGCCGCCGAGCCGGGCCCGCAGCGTCGGCTCCCACGCGCCGGCGAGGCCCGTGATCACGCTGTCCGAGCCGGAGAACAGCCTCTCCTGCACATCCAGGCGCAGGGACTCATACATCGGCTTCAGCGCCTTGATCGCCGCCACCGCTGCGGTTGCCGAGGCCGCGATCTTCGTCACCTCAGCCGCAGCACCACCACCGCCCGCAGACGCCGTCTGCGCCCGCCGCAGCTCGTAATGCGCATCCTCCAGACCCTCCGTGGCCGCCCGCTGCCGCAGCAACGCCGAGGTGACCTCGTCCGAGCCCTGCACACCAGCGACAGCAGCCCGCGTCTGCTCGCGCTCGAGATCCCCGACCCGGTCTTCTGTCTCCTCCAGCTGATGCTGAGCCCGCTGATAGGCCCGTACCGCGTCCGCGATCTGATCCGGGTTGTCACCCTCCTGCGCCCGATCCAAATCCCGCCGCGCCCGCGCCAGAGCCGCCTGCGCGTCCGCCTGATCCAGCCGAGCGCCGGCAAGGTTCCGGTTCAAGTCTTCGAGCCGCTCGCTCGCGTCCTCCTGCGCCCGCGTCAACGCCAGCTGAGACGCCAGCACCTCCTCGTTCGCGTCCCGAACCCTGCGCTGCGCCAGCATGATCTGACGCGCCCGGTCCACAAACGACCCGCCGGACGCGGTGGTGTCCTTGAACGCGTCACCCAGGCCGATCACACCCAGGCCGAGCGCACCCACCGCAGCCAGACCGCCTGTCAACAGCGCCGGCAACGCCCCCAAAAAGCCCAGCAGCAGTGGCGCCACCGTCACAGCCGCAGCACCGATCAGAAAGATCCACGGGATGACACCCTTGATCTTGCCGCCGAAGTCAGCCACCATCCCGGCCGCCGCCGTAGCGCCGGCGCCGAGAGCCCGAAGCGCCCCGGCGATAGGACTCGCAGCCGTCGCGAAGACCGAGGACGCGGACACGAACCGGCCGCGGGCATCATGCCAACGACCGTCCATGTCCTGCCAGAAGCCATCCGCCGCACGCCTCCCAGCGTTCCGCCACTGACCCACCAGGGTGGAGGCCCACTGCGCGGCCTGCTGAATGATGTTGCTCTGCACCCGCTGACCGGACGCCCGCATCTCGGCCTCGCCCTGGGCGAGGCCTGGCCGCAGTTTGGAGTTGTCTACCCGGGTGTGGGCGACCAACTCACCAAGATCCAACGTGGTCATCGGTCGCCCCCCATCACGCTGTTGAGTTGTTTGCCCTGACCAGCTCCCGATGCGTGCGCGTCCGCGGAGCGACGAGCAAACCCATCACACGGGTCGCCAGCCACCGCCACGACCGGCCCCGCAGCCCCAGCCCGGCCTCCACATCGAAGCCGTACTCCGACTGAAGATCACACTCCACAAGCGACCACGCCTCTAAGACGTCGCCCCACGTGACCCGGCCGCCTTCTTGGCGGGCGCCTTGCGGGTACTCGTACCACTCCCAGACACCGCTCGACGGCTCGTAGACGCCCCGGCCGTACTCGTCGTCTTTGAGGATGATGCGGCCTTCGGGGAGGCCTTCTTGACGGTCTTCGCTGCGGCCCGACGCTCCTCCCGGTTCGCCGGGCCCGGCGGGTTTCCCTGACTGGCCACAAACGCCAACGCCGCCTGATCCCCAGCCATGATGCGCACATGCACCATGTGCGCCAGATTCCGGATGAAGCCCATGTCCACGCCGTCGGCGCCGAGCTCGGCCACCAGCTCCCGACTGAGAAGGGCTTCCTCCAGCGTCATGCCGTCCGGGATCGGAGGCGCAGCCAGGCTCTCCGCCCACTCCTTCTCCTGCTCCTCGGACGGCTCACCGCGCAGCTGGTCACGCTGCAGGGTGAGCCGTTGGAGCCAGAGCCCGACATCCCCCCGGACGGGCGGGATGCGGTACTCCTTGCCACGCACTGTGAAGGTGACGCCGCCGTCCAGAAGGGCGTCGACGTCACCGAGGTTGAGAGCCATCGGGGGCGGTTCCTCTCGTTATGCCGTGTAGACGTAGTCGTCCAGAGCCGTGTTGGCACTGGCGCCCGCCGGGGTGGTCACCTTCACCTGCACGCTGCCGGCCGCGTGAGGCGGCGCCACCGCGACGATGTGGCTGTCCGACACGATCGTGAAGTCGGCCGCGTCGGACGCGAAGTCCACATCGGTCGCACCGGTGAAGTGGTGGCCGTAGATGTTGATCAGCTCACCACCGGCCTCGTCACCCGTCGCCGGCTCCAGGTCCTCGACCACGGGTAGCTGGCTGCTGGCCGGGTTGGTGATGGTCGCGAGCGGCCCCTGGCCCTGCAACACCAGCGTGATCTCGTCCTGGTTCGCGGTGGCCGCCTCACCCGTCCACGTCTTCACGTAGACCCGACCTTCCCACGCCTCACCGCTCAGGCCGTCCTTGTGGTAAATCCGGATCCCGAACTCGTTTGCCGCGACGCTGCCGCCGTTGGCCACAGCCTCGAACCTGGCGCGCAGGAACGCATGCACCGCATTCCGGCTGGTCCCGGCGAGGTTCGTACTGTTCTTGATCTTCGCCTCAACGCGATAGTTCGACCCGGTCGACGCCTCACGCATCGCACCGTCGTCCTCGAACGTCTCGTCGCTGACGGTGCGCAGCTCCCGGACGAGCTTGGCCTCCGCCTTGCCCACTAGGGCGTTGTAGCTGGACGCCGGGTAGGTAGCGGTATCGATCTCGACGTTGTAGTTACGTGCCAGGTCCGTGGACCTGGTCACAGGGGTTGTCGCCATGCTGCTCTCCTATTTGGACCGGTGGATGGTTGGCCGCATGGCCTGAACGTAGAAATTGCTGCTGGCTTCCCAGCGGCCGAGGCTGTCCTTGCCGAGTGATCCGGCGGTCTGCTGCCAGACGTCCACGATGGCCACCTGCTTGGCCCCTGTGCCCCAGATCTGGCGCCCGCTGGAGTCGAGCAGGTCGAACAACTCTGACCCGATGTCGTCACACACCTGCGGATCGACCGTGCCCCGAATCCGCGCCTGCACGCCGATCGTGAAGTCGGACAGGTTCGTAGGCCCAGTGCTGACCGGATAGGTGGCCAGCGTGATGAGCCGGTCCGGCACCGGCGGAATGTCCCTGATGACGATGGCAACCTCCGACTCGAGGTACACATCCCCTGGTGTTGGCCGCCAGGCGCCGAGGCTATTCGCCGCCAGATGCTCCGCCAGGCCCAGCAGCAGCCACGAGGTCCAGCTATCCCCGGCCGCCACGTCAGCGCCTCATCTTGTTGCGTGTAGCCCGCTGAATGATCCGCAGCATCGTGGCGCGCTCAGTGCTCATCGGACCCTCCAGATACTTGGCCGTCTTGCCCGGGGCGTGCCGCCAGGTCAGCTCCTCGTGCTGCCGGCGCGCATACACCCGGTGGTAGGACACGCTGACCCGGTACGCCCGCCGGTTCGGTGTCACCGTCCCGGACCGGGCGAGGTCGCCCTCCTCATGCGGCGCCAGCTCACTGGACACCTCGAGAAGATGCTCCGCTGCCCGCACGAGGCCCTCCCAGGCGCCGGCCTCGATTTGGGCCAGGACCCGGTCGCCGTGGTAGGTGATGTCCACGTCATCAGCCACGGTGTGCTCCCTACTCCAGGGCGAGTTCGACATGCTCCGGCAGGGCCAGGCCGCCAGCGTCCAACGTGGACGACGCAAGCACCTTCGTCACCACACCAGACGCCAGCGTGACGCGGGACCCCGCCGGCGCCACCGTCCCCGGCGGGCAATACACCTGCGCACTGGAGATGACGATGTGCCCAGCCGCATCCGCCGTCGCCACCGGCACCCGCCGCCGCGTCTGATCCACAATGCACGGCGCAACCACCACCGCGGCGCCGTAGACGTCCCCGTACCCGCCGCTGCCCTGATACGCCTCCACCGTGACGCTGTGCGGCGTCGGGAACTCGGCCATGAACTCGGCCCAGTCCATCAGTACGTCCAAGGCTCGCGACGGGACAACTTCGGCTCAGCCGCGAGCGCCAGGTGCGCCTGCCGGTACAGGTCACCCACCATCTCCGCCGGGCCGCTCGAGGAGCCCGCCGAGGCCTTCGACACCGACACCCGACCGATCGAGAAACTCTGCACCGCCCCGCCCACACCAGCACGCCGGCCGGCCGCGATGTAGCCCGCTGCCTGCTCACACGTCGCAATCCTGAGCGCCGCCTGGACGTCAACGTCGTCGACGTCGTAGATCGCAGTGAGGAGCGCCTGGTCGACGTCCCGCGACGCCCGCTCGAGGAGCACGGTCGCCGTGGTCGGCACCGTCTCCACATACCCGGCCAGATCATCCACCGTCGCATAACTCACGAGGTCACCGCCGGCCCGAAGTTCCGCGCGACCAGCACCACCGGAAACGCGGCACTGACCTTGATGTTGCCGCTATTTGACCCCATCGCCACCAGGTCCACCGTCACCGTGCCGCCGTCCAGATCCTCCGCCGCGACCTCGAACGCCATCGGCGGCGTGCTCGTCCGGTAGGTCCCCGGGTTGGGGTACCACCAACCACAGCCCTCCACCGCCGGCGTAACCGTGTCAGACGACATGTACCGAACTGGCACGCCCGACACCAGCACAGCGGCATCGAGGAAGTTGCCCGATTCGAGCATGAACCCGAAGTCGACCTCCACCCAGTCACCTGCTGCGGCCGGAATCTCCACCTCGAGACCCAACGGTGTCCACGAGGCACCAACCTGCGTCGAGACGATGCCGCCAGCACCGTCTGTGTGCCGGGCCGTCCGCACCAACAGCTGACTGCCGCCGCCAGCAGCCTGCGCCCACTTCACACCAGCCGTCTCCGCGCTGTCTGCGGTGAGGACGTGCCCGTTGGACCCGACACCCACCCGGGCCACCGTCGCCGACCCGGTCGCCGCGTACAGGTCGCCCTTGGTCGTCAGCGTGCTTCGCTGCTGGGCGCCAGTGATGCGCGAGTCGTCGCCGGCGGCGAGCGTGCCGGAGCCGGTCCCGATGTTGGCCGTGAGCGTCCGATCAGCGGCCAGTGTGCCGCCACCAGTGAGCCCAGTCCCCGCGATGACCTGCCGGGACGTCGGCACCGCGCCAAGGCTGGCCAGCGTCACACCGGCCGCCGCAGACGCTGCAGTGCCGGCCGGGTCCGCCCCAACATCAGCAGCAGAAAGGACCACCGTCCCCGTCTCGCCGTTGACGCTGACAACCGCCCCAGCCACCACGTTGTCGTCCACGTACTTCTTGGTCGCCGCATGCAGGTCCACCGTGGGCGCGCCCGCGAGGACCAGGGCGCCGGTGAGGGTGCCACCCGTCTTGGCCAGGTACCTGGCATCGGCGGCCGTCTGGGTGAGCCCCAGCTCGGCCCGCTCATCCGGCACCTCGGCCAGCACGGTGCCCAGCTCGTGGCTGCCGCTGTCCGGCACGGTGATGGTCCACACTCGACCCTCAGCCTCGGCCAGCCGGTAGTACGCCCCAGTCGGCGAGGCGAGCGCCGAGATCGGGGTCAGCGTGAGACTCCACGCACCACCCGCACCGGACGTGGCCGCCACTGTCCGGATGACCTGCCCGCCCGCCGCCAACTGGCCAGAGGACGCGACCAGACGGGCTGTGATGGTTACGCCCACCACCCCGACGCCAGCAGCGTTGAGGGCCATGCCTGTGATCGTTGTCAACACGACTCCTCAGTGAGAGATGGTGGGGCCGGGCCGACCCCGCCCCGAAGCCGGCCCGGAGTACCAACACGCTGACCGGTCAGGTCAGGTCAGGATGCAGAGCGGCACACCCGCGATCGCGGTCAGCGCACCGATCGTGCTCGGCGCCGTGTCCGTCAGCGACGAGCCCGAGGTTGCCGACAGCGCCAGCTCTCCGGTGATGATCGCCGCCGACTCGACCGCGTTGTGCAGTGCGACGCCCGCCAGGGTCGGCGGCGTGGTCGCCTTGACCATGCAGGCCGCACGGTGCCAGCCGGTCGTCGTCACCAAGTACGGTGCGGCGAGCGCCTTCGTCATCACCGTGTTCGCAGCCCAGGCGGTGCTGGTCTGGTCTGCGGTCTGGGCGAGCAGCGGCGCGCTCGCCGGGGTCGCATGCGGACCGTAGAGCGCGAACCACCAGTTGGTGGGCGTGTTCGCCGCCGTGGTGGCGGACACGAAGGTCAGGCTCGTCACGGTCTCACCTGCACGCAGGTAGACCGGCACCGACGACATGACCTGCGTGGTCAGCACGCTGGCGTTGGACACCGCCTGCAACCGGGACATGTTTGCCCGGTAGAAGGTAGTCCCGAGCGGGGCGACGCCCGGGAACCGTTCGGCCGCGACGTCGAAGACTCGGGCCAGGTCGTCCCGGAGGACGCCGGTGTATGCACCGTGGACGGTCATGACTGCTGGCCCTCCTCGGGCTTGGTCGGGGCGGCGTCCAGCTCGGCGAGCTGGTCCTTGGTCATGGCCTCGGCCACCGCCTGGTCGCCGCCTTGGGCCACCCAGTAGGTGACCCAGTCGGTCTTGGACGCGGACTTCGCCGGTCGCTTCGTCTCCGGCGGGTCGACCGGCTCCACTACGGCAGGTTCGGGGGCGGGTTCGGGAACGATCTCCTCGACCCCGTAGCCGTGCCGCCGGAAGTAGAGCACCGCAGCAGGGTTGTCGGTCTCGCCAACACTGTCGGCGAACGCGACGCCGGCGACCGTCGAGACCACGTGTGGCACCGGTGCCGTAATCCGGTATCGGGTCGCCATCACGCCACCTTGATGTTTCGGAACACCGCGGCCGCCTTGGTGGCCTTGAGCGCCACGGCGACCGGGCCGAGCTCCACCTCGCCGCTCTTGACAGCGCCGGGCTGACTGAAGTCCGGCAGCCAGCTGTTCACCAGCTGACCGTCCGAAGTGGTGACTCCGTGGAACCCGTCCAACGCCACGCGGTAGGCGTAGATGTCGGTCAGGTTCGTCTGCGCGCCGCCGATGTCCCGCGTCTCCACGGGGATGATCGGCGTGCTGGTGCCGGCCTTGTCACCCGGGTCGACCAGCGTGACGCCGCCGTAGGTCTCGCGCACGACCGGGCGACCGTTCGGGCCGAGCAGACCCTCGATCGGGTCACGGACGTACATGCCGGTCCGGCGGACAATGGCCCGGATCTTCGCGAGCGCCTTCTGGTGCCCAACCAGGACGGTGGGGGTGCCGTCGAGCAGCGCCAGGAACTCGTCCAACAGGTCGAGACCCACGAACTTGACGGCGGCCGACGTGTCGAGGTCGGACCAGTTGGTCACGGTCGCGGGCCGGAACTCGGTGCTGGAGGCCGTGAGCGCCTTGTCGAGGCCGTCGAACCCAGCCGCGTCGACCAGGGTGTCGCCGTTGATGACCATGTCCTGGAACACGGTCCTCGTGGCCTTGATCTTCTGGCGCATGTTGTGCGCCACACCACCGCTGGCCGCCGCGCCGATTCGGGCCGAGACCCGGTCGATGCTGAACGCACCACCCATGACCGCGAGGGTCACCGTGTAGTGCGCGGACTCGACGTTCTGGGCCGCGTACTCGGTGTTGATGGCACGAGTCGAGGCGGTGGGCTGGGTGGTCTGACGCCGATACCCGTAGGTCATCGTGGCGCCACCACCCGTGGTCGGCGAAACGGCCTCGTCGAAGATGAGCGTGTCCAGGATCGCGGATTCCTTACGGAATTCATCGATCACGGTCACGTCGAGGTCCGTCTGCGCGTTGCGCTTCGCCTCATCGAGGCTGACGGGCATGGTGTTTCCCTTCTTAGGTTAGCCGCCCATGGCTTTCTTGACGGCGTCATCGAGGCTTCCGGCCGTGGTGCGGCCGGATCCTCCGGTGTGGTCCGCCCCCTGCCGAGCCGGGGCCGCCGCGGTACCGGCGATGCGGAGCAGCGGATTTGCTGTCACCGCCGCCGTGATGACCTTCTCCACCTCAGCGAGCCAGGTCTTGTCGTCGTCGGCCTCGATCGCCGCCAGCTGGTCGAGGAGCCGGTTGGAGTCGAGGATGGCGTCGGGGTTGGCGCCGCAGCGTACGGCGGCCCGAATCACCTGGCCCTCAATTTCGGCGTTCGCGGCTCGACTGGTGGCCTCGGCGTGGCCCTTCTTGACTTCCGCCAGACGGCCGGCCAGTCCCTCCACCGTGGTGGGTTCGGCCGGATCGGCCAGGCCCAGTGCCGTGGCGATGGTCTTCATGACCTCCGTCGCGGCGTTTTCCTTGGAGGTGAGTCGAGACTTCTTGTCGGCGGCATCGACCTGTGATTTCAGCCAGGCCTGCGCCTCCGGGGGCAGGCTGTCTGGACTCCAAGGCGTGGGCGCGGGAGTTGGTGCGGGTTGCGGCGTCGGCGCCGGGCCGGGCTGCGGGGGCTGCGGCGCTCCGGGCGCCGGTGTCGGTGCGGTCATGCTGTTGGCCCTCCAGGGGTCCAAATTTGGGAATCGCGGTCAGCGACTGCGATTACGGCTGATGCGCGTTTTTGCGGCGGCTTGGGAGGCACGCCACGCTGCCTGGCGTTCAGGCGTGTGCGGCTGAGCACCCTTGAATTTCCAGCCGGCGGGTTCCAGGAGAGGTCGTTGCGTGCCGCCGCTGGGATGAGGTTGAGGCTTGCCGAGTCGCCCGCGGCCGTAGCGTTCGTGGACTGTGGCGGTGCCCGCGCCTTCATTGCTGCCGCCTATCCACCAGCGATCAACTCGCTTCTTGCCGAGTCGTGCGGGGCGGTACAAAGCCGTGATCGAAGCCGCAAGTGAGGGCTCAGTTTCAGGAACCTTGATCGGCTTTCGAACGCCGCCAGAGATGTCGGTCGCCGCGAAACGACCTTTCTGATCGCGGTCCCACTTCACTCGTTTCGCCACCCAGGCCGCCTCTCGGGCATGCAGAAAGCCCCGCCGAGGAAGGACCTGGCGGGGCTGATCAGATGATGTATCTACAGGCGGGCGTACTCCGGGTACGGCTCGCCGGCGCGACTTGTCCACCGCACGCCGTGGTCGCCTTCGATCGGCTCACGGTGGTCGACGCCGTTCTCGTACACCCGGTCCGGAATTCCGGTCGGAAACGCGGCACAGAACGGGCCGCCGGCGAAGTTGCCATCCGGCCGGGAGAACGGTGACCGGAAATGCGCGCAGGTGGCGCACTGGGACATCGCCTGGCTACTCACCAGCGACCACCATGGAGTAGCCGTTGGACCAGCCAGTCTCGGCCAGCCGCTGCACCGCCTGGGCCTCGCCGAGGTGCTCCTCCCGCATCACCGTCCGCACCACGCCCTCCAGGCCGCCAAGCGACGGTCTGGGCGTCCCGTCGGCGAAAGGGGCGCCCGCGTAGGTCACGCTGCCGTCATCAGCCGTCTCGGCCCGCGCGGATTCCCGCCCGGACTCGACGTTCACGAGCCTGATCACAGTCACAACCTTCACCTCCCTGCTATCAGGTTACGCGCCCCTGTCGCGAACGGCGCCAAGGCATCGAGCACCCGCAGTGCGTAGGCGAGCCACTCAGGTCTGCCGACCAAGCCGAACGCGTCCACCAGCTCCTCAAGTCGCCGACGAGCGTCGTCCATGTCCTCGGCCGTCAGGTCGTGCTCGTGCCAGACCGCGAGCCTGTGGTCGAAGTCCTCCGCGAAGTGCGCTGCGAAAGGGCCGTTGTGGGATGAGTCGAAGAGGCCTTCGTCTCGGGCGAGCGGCGCCCACGGCCCGTCCTTGAGCCCAAGCGCGGGCCCGAACCCGTACCCGTGGTCAATCGGCACCGGTTCGTTCTCGGCAGTCAGGAGCCAGTTCTCTGAGTGCCGGTCCGAGTTCCTGATCATGAGGTCGAGAAGACCAAGACGACGGGACTCATCCGTGTCGAGCGCGATCGCCAACCGGTCCCGTAGCTCCTCCGCGTCGTCCGCCGACCGCGTAGCGGCGTAGAGGCTGCCCACGTTCGGGGCGTCCACATACTCCAACCACACCGTCATCTGGTCGTTCCGGTATACCCGCGGCGCCGAGATACCCAACGCCCGGGCCAGCACCGACACGAGTTGCTCCGCGTCGGCCTGCATGGTCGCGCGGCCCTCGTTCAGGGTGCGTGACCGCTTCCGGACGAGTCGGCGGCCGTCCGCGAATTCCACGAGGTGTGTGTCCGCCACCGAACCACCGGTGAGCGGCCGGTCGTGAACGATCTGCCCGCGCTCGACCAGCTCGGCCAGGTCGGCGATGCCGTCCACCGTCAGGTGGTATCGCGCCGCTTCCGGCGTGAGTTCCGGCTCGCTGGGCCGCGGTGGACGTGGACCGCGGCTGCCACCGCGGGTGACCTCGTCGTCGAGGATGGCGACGATGCCCCTGGACAGTTCGGACGCATCGGACCCGCGGGTGAGGACGTCCGACAGGGCCTCGGCCACCAGCTCGTCGAGATCGCGCTGTGCGTACCGGCTGACGTGCCGGCCGATCAGCTCGTCGACGGACAGGCCCTCGCGGGTGGCCATCTCCTGCAGGAGAGCGGTAACCCGCTGGTTCACCCACCGTCCGGCCATGTCGTGGGCTACGTGGCCCATCTCGTGGATGGCGTTCGCCATCGGACTTGTCGCACCGGCCGGATGCCAGCCGGCATCGGTGTCCCGGCGCACCTGCTCCAGATATCGGGCCCGCTGCCCAGTGGTCGACCAGCCCGTGCTGAAGCGGATCTCTCCGTCCTGGGCCTCGGCATACCGTGCGGACCCCGGAATCGGGTCCATCGACGTCACGGACTGGAGGGCCAGATGTGGATACCGGTCCAGAACACGGAGCACACCCTCGGCGTGCTCCCGAGCCGTGTCGGCATCGGCGTCCGGTCCGAAGTCGACCGGAACGTCTCTGCCGGTCAGCGCACGGATCTCGCGGGCGAGTGCGACCCCGACAGCCGTTGCAGAGTCCGCTTCCCGCAACACCTCGCGGATGTCCGGACGGCCGACCTGCCCGGCATCCTCGGCATCCAGTTCCGGGTTGGGTTCGTTCGCTCTCGCACGGCCGGTGGGAGTGACCACCATCGCCTTGTGGAGCTGGATGACCGTCCCATCCGGGAGGGTCAGGACCGTACCGCGGGCTGCGACCTGCATGCGAGTGCCTGGCGTCGGCAGTTGGTCGCCGTACACGTCGTGTTGCTCCGGATCGAACGCCACGTGGTCGCCGGCGCTACCGATCGGAGTCAGACCCTCCCGGTCCCCGATCGTGTCGATCAGCCGCCGGAGCGCGAGAGCGTCGTCGACGGCGGCCAGAAGGTCATCCCGGTCCTCGTCGGCAAGGTTGTAGGTGCGAACGTGTTCGCGGAACACCTTCACCGTGGCGTTCTTGCCCAGCAGTTCGTCCAGTCCCGTGAGAGCGTCAGCGACACCCTCACGTCGGCTGATCTCGCGGTGCCGAGCACGGGCAGCCTCACGCCGGTCCTTCTTCGCCTCCGGCCTTCGCGGCTCGACGATCTCGGCGTCCAGTTCCCTGAACTTCCGCCCGTTGTGCGGGTTCAGGACCAGGCCGTGGTCGGCGGTGATCCGAAACGTCAGCCCACGCTGAAGTAGGATTTCGACCTCGCGCGAGTCGATGTGTACCGCGCCGGTGCCCTTGCGGGCCACGAACCGGATACGGGCGCCCGCCCCGCCGCCGGGTGAGTACTTCGCGGCGAAGATGGCCGACTGCGTTTTCCGAGGCGTCGCGGACGAGAACGCCGGATCGGTCCACTCGAAGCCGGTGAGGTCCTGGTCGAACCGGTCACCGAACACCAGGGCCGCGTTGCTCAGCGACCGGTACAGCTCGACGTCGGCGGCCAGCGGCGAGGCTTCCATGACCTCGTCGACGCGACTGATCTTGGATGCCACCAAGGGACGACGGTCCGCCGGAACGCCGTTGCCCCGCAGGAGGCCGTTCATGTCCCGGTAGGTGCCGGTGCCGTCCTCGCGGAAGTAGTCACCTAGCGCCCGCGCGCGTTCTGCCACTGCGCCGTCTGTCCACTGTGTGGTGCGGCGGAGGGTCAGGCGGCCGGTCCTGGTGCTGTACCTGGCTCCAGCGGCCTTCAGCGCAGGGAAGTTGCGCAACGGCTCGTCACCCTGGCGGGGCGGCGAAACCGGCTCTGGAGCAGGATCTGGCCGATCGTCGGGTGTCGGATCCGGCTCCAGGTCGGGTTCAGGCTCGGGCGCCGGATCGGGGCCATTGTCCTTCGGCGGCGATGGTGGCCCGGTCAGTCGTCCCGCGGGCGGTGTCGCATGTCCACCGGGTGGCAGGTTGCCCGCGCCGATCTGCTCCCGGTACGGCAGGCGTCGCAGCGTCGGGTTGGCGGCCAGGTGGTCCCGCATCTCCTGCTGCCAGGCGCGCACCTTGCGGGTGGCGGCCAGCTTAGCTGCTGGCGTAAGCGCCGCGACCTCACGCTCCTTGAACCGCCTGATCTGCCGCTCGATGTACCGCTGGCGTTGCTTCGCCTGGTCGCCTGCGGCGTCCTCCGTATTCGCGGGGAGCCGGGTGGCGCCGGGAATGAAGCTGCGGATCGTGTGCTCGCAGTTCGGGTGCAGGAGTCCAGCCGCCATCGCGCCAGCCAGGGTGCCCGCGACCTCGAAGGTGATGGGCTCACCGGTGGTGACGTCCTCGTCGGTGACCTCTCCGATTGGGCCTGACCCGATGCGGAGGATCTTGCCCTCCCACGGCCGGCAGTTGTGCGTTACGATTCCGTTCGCTACATACCAGGCCGGTTCCGTTGAGAGGTCCCAAACGTGCCCCGAAAACTGACTGACGCTCAGGCTGACAACCTCGTCCAGCGTTACCTTGCCGGCGAGGGCACGAAGCAACTCGGATCCGCCTTCGGCGTCAGCGGTCGGGCAGTCACTGACTATCTGAGAAGGGCTGGAGTTCAGGCCCGGCCACGTCATCACGGCGTCGTCGAGTACATGGCCGCGCTCAGCCATGAGGAGCGATCCGCGCTCGCGTCCCAGGGAATGCTGAAGCGATGGCAAAACGCCACCCCGGAGGAACGTGCTCAAATGCTGGATCCCGCGCACGCCGCGACCCGTGGCGTGCCGTTGACTCAGCTCCATCGGCACAACATCGCCGCCGCGAAGGAACGAGGCGGTCGCGCCGATTCCGCCTACGAGAAGACAGTCAGCGACTGGCTCACTGAACGGCGAATCAAATTTCGTCGGCAAATCAACATTGGCGGGCACGTAGCGGACCTGGCGGTAGGTAACGTCGTCGTCGAAATCACGACGGGTTGGGCCCGAAAGAAGGACTGGCAGCCACGCTTTTCCAGCTTCTTCGATACGGGATGGCACTTGTACGTTGCCTGGCACGACACTCGCGACGCCATGCTGCCGAGTCTGGCTGACGACCTGGTCGCCTACTGCAAGATCCTTCAGCGGAACCCACCCGCGCGGAGTCAACACCGGGTGATCTGGCGTTCCCGTAAGATCCTTTCCGCTGGCGGTCAGGATGCGAACTACGTTGCCGGTGTACTCAGATCGAGTACGGCCCGTGGGTACTGGCCCCTCTACGACGGTGCCGGGAATCAAGCAGAGTGAGCACTCACCGGCGTGGTCACTCACCACGACCAGGTCCTCACCCTCGCTCAGAAGGCGGTCCACCTGGCCCTGCACGGCAGCTCTCATCGTGACCGTGCGGACGGCCATCTCCACATAGGACGTGAGCCGCCACACCCGACCGGATTCGTCCACAAAGGATGAAACGCCCTGGTCGGTGAACGCCTGCCACGCCGACTGCGAAGCCTCGCGGCGAGTGATCCCGGCACCAACGCTGCGGGCGACCGCACCAGCGATCACGCCACGGTAGATGTCGTCGACGTGCCTGAGGACGTTCTGCTCGCGGGCACCGACGTCCCGGATCAGGGCGTTGGCCAACGAGTCGATGACTTCGGTGCGCTTCAGCGCCTCCGCTGCGTCTCGGGCTGTGTCGCCGCCGTACGACCGGGGCAGGTCGACGACGGCGCCACCCCACCCGTTGCGGTAAGCGCGGGCAATGCCGTTGCGGATCCGGGGCCCGCCGTCGTTCGCACGCCGCAGCACCCGGGCCGCGGCGGTGCGGAGCTTCGTGATGTTGGCGAGCCGGTCTGCAGCCCATGTCGGGGCATCCATGCCGATGTCGAGGGCGTTCTTGATGACGGCCAGGAGGTGGAGTTCCGCCTCCCGATAGACCTCCACTGTCCTGGCCGCGACCAGGTTGATGTCGTCGACGTCAACCGGCATGGTGGCTACTCCTCGGTGGGGTCGCCGCCCTCGTTGTCGCCGCGGGCGTAGCCGGCAAGGGCCGCGCCCGGGTCGTCCCCGCTCGTTGCCCGGTCTTTCTTGATCTTGTCGACCTCTTCCGAGACTTGGGGGTCTTCCCAGTCCGGATGGGCCATACGCACACCGGTCTCGATGCTGATTACCTCGGCCGCGCGCAGAAGCTGGATGGTCTCAGCCACCTGTTTCGGGCTCTCCGAGACGCCATCAGAGAACTCCACCGTAGGTCGCACGGGCTCCACGCGGCTCATGCCGTGGATTTGCTCCACTTCCATGTGCAGCTCCACGTACGCGGCCACACCCGGCCCCCACGCCGCGATTCGGTCGCCGCGGGTGATGTACGACAGGCGTTCACGAGCACCGGCTTCTGTGGCGGTCATCGCGACGTCGCCCTCTTCACCCATGGTCTGTGCACTCAACCCGCTGTGGCGCATCGCCACCTCGAGCAGAGCGTCCGTGGTCGCGCGGTGGGCCTCGTGCCGGATTTCGAACTGGGTGGCGGTAATTCCCGCGCCCTGGCCCGGCTGGTTGGGCATCATGTTCAGCCCGACGTAGATGGCCCGCTCGGCGTCGAAGCCTGCGCCCTGGCCGTTGCCAAGGTTTTGCAGCATGTACTCGGGTACGGTGATGCGGCCGCGGGCGATCCACAGGTCCTGCATCCAGCTGGTCCAGGCCGCGTCGAGGCGGTCGAAAATCTGTTCATTGCCGTCGAAGTCCGACCTGCCGAAGTACTTCAGGTTCGCTTGCTTCCGCCACAGGCGTTGAGGGCCAGCGTTGGGCACGTGCACGACATCAAGACGGCTGAGGCCGGTCAGCTGCACACCCTCGGGCAGCTGGGCAAACTCGGCGGCGTCGGGATGCTCGGCGAGCGGCACCGACCGACCAAGCTCGCGTTCCTTGCCCTTGAACAGCCGGTAGGTAATCCGGCCCCGCCCCTCGACCACATCGTGGTGCTCGAGCAACCGGTAGATCACCTGACGGTCGTTCCCGGCAAGCTCACTCCAGAACGTAACCTCGACCAGGTGTCCCCACCGGAACACCGGGATCGCCTGATCCGCGTGAACGGCCGTGCAGATCGCAGCCGTCGGTGACACGACGGTGTCCACGACTGGCCGAAGGTAGACGTCGCCAAGGGCACTGCCGGCCTCAGCGGCCTGCCGCAACGCCTTGATGAGGCCGCCGGCCATCAGCTCCTCGATGCGGGCCTGCGCTTCTGGAGCCTCGGCGGTGATGGTCGGGGAGTCCGACAGCAGCAGTCCGGCTGCGGTGGCGGCGAGGTCTGAGGGCAGCGGGATGTGGAGTCGTGAGTCCCGTGTGGACACGGGTGGGGGTGCTCCCCACAGCCAGCGGGAGACGACACCCATGACGCCGCCGGCGAACTGGCTGGGCCGGACACGCTGCGAGGGCGGTACGTCGAGACCGGTGTGGGCCCGTCGCTGGTAGGCCCGGAACAGTGCGTCGGGGTCGCCGATGTACCAGGCATCCCAGTCGCGGTACATGTCGTAGGCGGGGGCGACGTTGACGGGCGGCCAGGCGCCGCCGGTGGGCATCGGCATGGGTGCCCTCCGGGGCGCTAGTCAGCGAACGAGGTCAGACGCGCGGTGGCCACCAGGCCACCCTGGTGGAGCCTGGCGTCTCCGATGTGTGCGCGCGCCACGGCTCGGCGGGCGGCTCGTCGACGAGCGGCACCGAAGTCAGCCACAAGATAGCCTCCGAGTCGAGGAGGACGCGGAGGTTGACGTACTGGTCGTTGAAGACCCGCGTGATGATGGCCGGGGCCTCGTCGTCGCCGTTGTTCATGGTCGGGTCGACCTTGACGAAGACGATGCGGCCCTTGCTGGGTTTCTGCACTGGGCGTTCCTTTCAGGCTGCGAGGTCGAGGACGCCCCTCACGAGAGGCCGCCACATGACCTCAGGGGTCAGAATTCCGTACCGTCCGGCGTCCAAGCTGTGGTCGCGAGCCTTGATCGGGGCGTCTTCGCCCTTCTCTGCTTTCTCGTCGTCCCAGCAGTAGCCGGGGCACTCCTCGATCCAGCCGGTGCAGGATTCGTGGACGAACAGCAGGCCCTCGGACAACAGGGAGGCGATGAGGCGGATGCCGTCGTTCACCGCGTTGTTCGCGTTGACCGGCGTGTGCCCGGCCTCGAACATGGCGTTGGAGAAGCCGAGCGCGCTGGGGTCGACGCAGACCCACTCGGGCTTGAACTTCAGCTTGTCGAGCCAGTGCCCGAGGCGCTTCACGATCTGCGCGTCGGACAGGCTCTTCTGCTGCTTGGCTGAGTCCCAACGCCATTCGTGGGTCAGGTACAGCTTGCCGTCGTTCCCGACGCCGAGGACCAGTCCGGCGAACGGGTTCCGGATGCCAGCGTCGATGCCAAGCGACACCCAGCGGACCATCGGGGGGAGCGTCTTGACAACGTGCTTGGCCGGGTCCCACATCTCATAGACGGCGCCCTCGGCGAGACACCACTCACCCAGGATGTTGCGGCGGTACCACAGCCCGACGTACTGGCGCCGGTACCGTTCCTTGACTTTCTCGGATAGGCCGGGGTTGTCGTCGAGGTGGAACTTCCAGACCTTCCAGTCAGCCGACAGCCGTCCGCCCGGTTGGGCCTCGTCGATACAGTCGGCCTTGAGCCAGTGGCCGGGGTTGTCGGGGTTCGTGTTCCCGAACAGTTGCGATCCGTCGAGCGAGTGCCTGGCCATGAGCTGCTCGTGGAAGCTCTTCGGCATGAGCGACCACTCGTCCACATAGGAACCGGCGGCCGTCATGCCTCGCAATCGCTGCTCACTGGCCTCGTTGTTGAAGGTGATCACCTGGACCTCGCGGCCCAGGATCTTCGCTGTCGGCGCCCCGCGTGTGTACGTGGTGGCCTTCGCCAGCGGGCCCATCAGCGACGGATCCCTGAGAGGGTTGAACACGTTGCGGACAGCCGTGTCGAACGTCTTCGAGGACACGATCAGATCCCCGGATTTGGGTGCCTCGGTGGCGATGTACGTTAGGAACCGCATCGCTCCCGAGGCGGTCTTGCCCGACCTGACGGCGCCCTCGGCGAGGTTGACGAATGCGTCGCTGTTGACCATGTAGTCGATCTGGCGGTGCGACAGGGGCAGCTTGCGCAGGTCTACTGGGGATCGTCGTCCTGAGCGAGATGCCATGCCTCTTTCAGGCCCTTCATCAGATCGCCCAGCACGCTGCGCTCGTCGGTGGCCCCGGTGTCGCGGTCGTACTCGTCCAGGCGCATCGCGGTGGTAAGGAGACCGGTGACGGCGCCGGCGAGGTCGCGTTTGTCCCGGGCGGTTGGTTCCGGGATCGGGTGCTCCTCGTAGGTGTTGTCCCGGCCGCCGAAGTTGAAGGCGATCATGGGGGCGAAGAGTTGTTGGCGCATGCGTTCGGCGTCGTCGAGGAGGGCGAGGGCGATGGCTGCGCGGCGTGCGGCGGCGTCGACCTTCTTGGCTTCGACGGCTTCCTTGACGTGGGCGGCGCGACGGAAGGTCAAGCCCTGTTGGGCGGCGAGGGCGCTCACCTTGCGCATGTGGATGCCGGTTTCGCGGCTGATGGCGTTGCGGCTCATGCCGGCGGCGTGCCGTGTGCGGACGGCTTCGCGTTCCTCGTCGGTGTACGGGCGGTCGGGGGCGCGTTTCAGTTTTTGGGGGTTGGGTGTGGGCATGGGGTCACCTCGTTTGCGGACACGGCCCGCACGAGTGGTTCACCAGGACATGGTGATCACCTCGCGGTGTTGGTGGGGGATTGTCCAGAATGCGGGCATACGTCTGCCGCTGGCATTTGGATGAGAAGTCGAGAATGACACCCCGATGATCATCCGTCAAGCAGCGCGCGGCCTGCCCATGCCGGAGGTCCGGGTCCAGGCCTCGGCCTCGATGACGTCGTCGAGCCGGTAGTACGCGGTCCGCGAGCGGCCGGCGCCCACGACCACACCACGGATGAGGCCGCGACGCTTCCAGTCGGCCAGCATTGCCGGGGTGACGTCGGCGCCGAGCTGGGCCACCACCTCAGCAGCGGTGGCCCACTCGACGCCGTAGAGGGTGGTCACTCGGGCTGCCACTCCACCAGGTCGGTCACAGTAGGTCCGATGCCGCGCCGAGACCGAATGCTGCCACTCCGATCAGGCCTGCGATCCAGGGGTGGGTACGGATCCAGTCGACGATGTGGTTCCACAGGTCGGTCATGATGCGATTCTCCCACGCTGGGTGTGGCGCCGGTGGTGGCGCGCGACGGACTTGACGATCGCGATGAGGGCACGCGCCTCAGGGTGGTCAACGGCTCGCTCGATCCAGCAGCCTTCGCGGCAGCGGAGGATCCACTCGCGGTCGTCCTGGTTGGACACCTCGGCTTCGATGCGTCGGCGCTGGCAGGTGTGGCACGCGCGGCCGGGGATGGGCACCCAGGAGGGTCCGAGGCCGAGGATGGTCCGGGCGCGCTCGTCTGCTCGCTCGAGTAGCTCGGCCACCTGGCGGGCGACCCGGTCGCCACACCCGCCGCGGTGAGGATCGTCTCGGGCCTTCCCGATCCACCAGGCGGGCATGGGGCAGCTGCACGCGAGCCAGGGCAGGCCGACGGTGAGCTGGAGAACCGCGGCGGCCCAGGGGTCACGCCAGAGTGCGCGGGCTTGGTGGTGGACGACGAGGAGGTCTCGCCGACGCAGGCCGGAGGCGACGATCCAGGCGGCGTCGACCACGGCGTCGTCGAGGTCGCGGGGCGCGTCGAGCAGCTCCGGGCGGACCGGGGCGGGCTGCGGCGTGCTGGGGATGTCGCGCACGCTGCGCTCTGCCCGCTCGAGGCGGATGAGTCGGTCGACGCGGTGGGCGCGGCGGGTGGTCATGTCGCGGGGGGCCGACGCGCGGTGGAGGCCGGGTTGGGCCTCCACCGCGGGTGCCTCGCGTAGCCAGGGGCGGACTTGGCGGCAGGCGTTGAGGGCGGCTGTGGCGCGGAGGATGTGCTCGGTCATGGCTCCTGCTGTGGGGTCGTGGGGGCGGGTCAGGAGCAGCGGGGGTCAGTGCGGGTTGATGTTGCGGAGCAGCTGGTGCGGTGTGGGGTGGATCGGGCCGTGGGCGAGGGCGGCGAGGAGGAGTCCGGGCGGGAAGCTGCGCGAGCAGGTGTGGCGCATCTCGGGCGGCGGCGGCTCCGGCACCAGCTGGTAGACGGCGCCGGCGCGCATGCGCCACACCACCTTCCGGTCGAAGCGGGTTACCACCAGGGCCCCCACATGTGGCGGCGTTCCCACCGGAACACGAGCAGGGGCAGTGGGCAGACGTAGATGTAGTCCTCGGCCACGTAGGCGCCGATCCAGATGTCGCGTGGCTCGATGTAGAGCAGGAGTCGTCCGCGGAAAAGGTGGAGGCGGTGCCAGTTCATCGTTCGTCGCTCCAGGTCGGCAGTGGGTACTCGCCCGCGGGTCGGTCGGGTCGGCTGAGGAGCAGCAGGACGTAGAGGGCGATGCCTGCACCAGCGCCGGCGGCGGCGATGTGGCTGAGGATCGGGATCACGGTGTGCGTCTCCTTGCGGCTCGGGCGGCGGCGCGGCGTTCGGCACGGTTCATCAGGACGAACTTGTCGGGGTTGAACCCGATCTCGGCCGCCTGTTCGCGAAGCCGGGCCTCGTGGTCGACGGGCGCGGGTGGGTTCGGCTCAGCTGCCGTGGTTGGTGTTGGGGCAGGCGGCTCCACATACCGGCGGGGTCCATCGGGGTGGGTCGGTGGCAGGGGGAACTCGATAGCCTCGTCGAAGTACGCGCGATGGGCTTTCATGGTGTCTCCTGTGTGGACTGTGCGCGGTACCAGTTGATGGCGTTGGTGACGGCGGCGCGGTGGGCTTGGATGGCGTGGGGGGTTGGTCCGGTTGCGGCGCTTGGCGGCGTAGGCGCTGGTGATGGCGGCTTGGAGGTCGCGGGGGAGTCGGTGCCAGCAGTGGGGGCAGGTGAGGCGGGTGTGGGGGACTTTGCGGCCGCAGTCACCAGGGCAGCCGTGCGTGGGCTCAGGCATCGTTGTCGACCTCGACGCGGTATTTCAGGCCGCTGGTGGTGGTGCCGGTGGCGAGCACGATGGGCGGGGCCAGCTGGGCGAGGTATTCCGCGTAGAGGTGGCGGGTCTTGCCCGCGCGCACGCCCCCGGCCCACAGCACGGGTGGTTGGTCGCCACGGAGGGCGGTGATCGCCTCGTGCCATCCCTGTGCTCGGCCGCGTTCCTCGGCGGCGGCGATGAGTTCGGCGGTGAGTTGGCCCAACTGGTAGGCCTGGTCTGCGGGTAGGCCGGTGAGGTCAGGCACGGGTTCGTCCTCCGGGTTCGGGTGCGTGCGGGGCGAGCTGGGCCAGGCGGACGAGGACGCGGCGGATGAGGTCCTCCGGCGCCTGCTCGGCCCGCATGGCGGTAGTGGTGAGGTCTGCCCAGGTGCCGGCCCTGAGCCGGTTGCCGGGGCGGTCGCGGTGGCCGCCCATCAGGTGATGTGCCCGTTGCGGAAGCCGATCGCGACGGCGTTGACCGCGTTGGCGGCGTCGAGGATGCGGTAGATGCGGCGGAGTTTGCCTTTCATGGTGTTGACGGGGGTGTTGTGTTTGCGGGCTATTTGGTCGTTGGTGAGGCCGTCGGCGAGGTTTTGCAGTAGGGCGATTTGGTGGTCGGTGAGCATGCGGTCTCCCGTGGTGGGTGGGCCGGACCCGATTTCAGCGGGCCCGGCCCGGTTTGGTCAGTGCTCGTGGTTGGGGTGGTGGCAGAGGCCGGTCTCGTCGGGCCGGCACGCGGTGGGGTCGACGGGGCGTATGTTGCACGGGCCGCTGTGGGCGTAGTGCAGGCCGCAGTGTGCGTGAGAGCACGGGCCCTTGAGTTCGAAAAGTTCGCGTTCGCGGTCGGCGAGGACGAGGCCGCCGGTGGCTGGCTGCTCGCGGAGTTGGGGTGCCTGGAGTGCTTGGCGGAGTCGGGCGTTCTCGACGGCGAGGTGGTGGCTGAGTTTGGTCATGTCGCCGAGTTGGCGGCGTACGTCGCCTGCTTCGGCTTCGGTCTCTTCCCGCTGACGGGTTACCTCGGCCAGCTCGGCCGCGTCGCGGTCAGTACGCGCGTCGGCCAGGTGACCGCGCAGGCGTTCCTGCTCCTGCACGAGGTGGGTCTTGAAGCGGGTGACGTCCGCCACCGCCTGGTCCCGTTCGCGGGTGACCTTCGCGAGAGAAACGAGTTCGGCGTCGGCGAGGTCGCGGGCGGTTCTGAGCCGTGCCAATTCGTCCCACTGGCTGTAGATGTAGCCGCTGACCGACCGGGTGATGACTTTGAGGAGGTCGGCGAGGAGGGGTTCGGCGTCGTCGATGCCGTGTGTGTCGAGGATGTCGGCGAGGGGTTGGCGCATGGGTGTGATGGGGGCGGCCATGGCGGCGCTGGCCTCGTCGCGTTCGCGGGTGACCTTGGCCATCTGGTCGCGTAGGCCGTCGACAACCGTCTTGGCGTCGTCGGCGGCGCGGTCGGCCACGGTGTGGAGCCGCTGGACCTCGGCGCGAGCGTCGTCGCGTTCGCGGGTCAGCGTCATCGCGGACACGCCGAGGGAGGCCAGTTCGTTGCGCGAGTGGGTGTACGCGCGCACGTATTCGCCGATCCGGTCCGCCAACTCCCACGCCTCACGGTCGCTGCCGGGCTCGTTGTGACGGGCCTTCACCCGGCCGGCCAGGTTGGTGAGGGTCTGGTCGATGATGGGTTCCTCGCGGAGCCGGTCGAGGACGGCGTCGACCAGCTGCTCCGACGTGGCACCGATCGCCTCGATGCCCCGGTCGGCCAGTCCTGTGGCGAGGCGGGCCAACTGGTCCAGGTGGTAACCATTGATGTCGTCGAAAAAGCGGTCCCGGTCGGCGTCATCAGCCATTGCCAGCACCGCCTCGGCCAGCGGCACCGGGAACATCACCGTCAGGTTCGGACCATCTCCGGGACCGAAGTCGAACGAGACAGCCTGGACCGGCCCATCGAAGAACTGGCTCGACTCGTGCGGCTTACCCGCAGCCTCCACACGCAGACTGTTCACGCGCGCGGGGGAACCGATCCCCGGGCTGACCTGCGTTTTCTCGGAAATTCCATCGACAGGGGCGGATGACCCTGCATTATTATCGGCTTCCCAGGGTCCGAGGATGTCGACGAGGGTGAAGGCGAGAGGCATGTGTGGGCTGGTGACGGCGGTGGTGGGCCAGTTGTCGTACCAGGTTTGGAGTAGCTCCTTCATGGCTTCGGCTCGTTCGCTGTCGTCGATAGCGGTGAGCCATTGGGTTTTGAAGATGGCGAGTGTGTCTTCAAGGTCCTGTGAGGCCTTTTCGGTTTCGTGGGTGTCCACTTCGGCCTGTTCGGGCTCCTGTGTGGTCCTGGGCGGGCTGGTGGGTCGGTCGAGTCGGATGTGGGCGAGGCAGGTGTGGTGGTTGTCGCGGGTGTAGACGCGGGCGAAGGTGACTCCGTTGGCGAAGCGTTCGACGACGAGGAGGAGTCCGCTGTGGGATGGTTCGGGGTCGAATTCGGCGACGACGCGGTCTGTGCGGGTCATGGGGTGGTCTCCGGGCAGGTGTGGTTGAGGGCGGCGGTGAGGAGGTCGTGGAGGGTGTCTCCGGCTTGGACTTCGCGGATGGAGCCGTCGCAGGAGTGGCCGTCAGGGTCGGGGTAGTGCTCCAGCCAGAGGTAGCCGTTGTCGGTGACGACGAAGCGGCGCATCTGGTCTTCGGTGAGTTCGTCGCGGTCAGGCCCGGTCATGCCGTGGTCTCCGTGTGGTCGACGATGGTGGCGTCGTAGGCGAGGCGGCGGACGAGGGCGATTTGGGCGTCGGCTTCGGCCTGACTGCGGTAGTCGGTCGTGGGTGGCGAGGTGGCGATGATGTCGCCGGTGCTGTCGGTGAGTTCCCAGGACCAGCCACACCGGCTGGTGCGGGCGAGGTGAAACTGGGGGCTCATGTGGTCTGCTCCGGGGTGAGGGTGGCGGTGAGGGCGGCGACGACGGCTCGGGCCTTGCGGGCATGGATGCCGGCGACGAAGTGGCTGGTGCCGGCGAGTGCGGTGGCGATGGTGTCCACGGTGGACGGGTCGTTGAGCCACCTCGCGACGCCGGCGCCGGTGGCGTCGCGGTACGCGGCCATGTCGGCGGCGGATTCGGGGTCGTTCCATTGCTCGTCGGTCAGCGGGTCGTCCTTGGCTGCGAGGCAGATGGCGTCGAGGACGGCGCGGGTGAGGGTGTCGAGCGGGGTCATGCTGCGTCCTTTCGGGGGCTACCAGCGGCAGGTGTGGGGCTCGCTGGCGATGACGGGGGCGAAGCACTGGCGGCAGGAGGTGAGGGTGGCGCCGTCCGGGGCGACGACGCTGGTCCGTGTTGGCGCGGCGGGTTCGGCGCCGATGCGTTCGGATCGGCAGGCGGGGCACCGGTTGGGCCAGAGCTGCGGGGTGGGGCAGCGGGGAAGGTGTCCGGGTCGGGGTTTGGGCATGGGGCCTCCCTGCGGCAGAGGGTGCATGTGGGGGTGCCGTCTGGGCGGCGGCGGCGTTTGAAGCCGTGGGGGCATTTCGGCGGCGAGGATGAGATCGGGTTTGGGGCGGTGTTGGTCGCGCGCGCTACCGTGACAGGCGCATCAAGATCAACAGCTTCGTCCTCCCCTGTGTTCCTTTCTTGTATTCCTCTTTGTTCCTCCTCTTCCTTGGGACCCCGGTGAGCGGGGTGCATTATGTCCACTGAACGGGGTGCATTAGTCCACTCACCGGGGTGCATAAGGTCCACTGAACGGGGTCCATTAGGTCCACTCACCGGGGTCCATTCCGGCGGTTCCTGATGAGCCACACATCGATCTGAGCCTTTCTTCGGCCACGCTGCGCAGGGGCCTCCAGATGCCTTCGGGTGTCCACATCGGCCAGACATGTCGAGCGCGTCGGCAAGAGTCCGACCGTCGAACAGGACAGCCTGGCCGGCCAGATTCAGCGCGTACTCAGCCCTGCGGCCCGGAAACGCCGCCAAGGTCTGCACGAGGGCGCCAGCGGCGGTGAGGGTGTCGATTACCCGGTCGATGGCCTTGAACGCGGCACGGCGGGCTGCGGTCACCGTGGTGTTGCCTGGTACCCGGTCTGGCACCGGGCGGCCGGCGGCGAGGGCGAGGGCTTCTCTGCCGCCGTAGTACCGTGGCGCGGCCACATCGTGGCTGACTACAGCCATGTATGTGAGTACGCGAAAGGGGAGGTCGTCGAGACTGGCCCACCGTGCGTAGACCGCCTTGACGTTGCCGGCGCCCATGCCGTGCCTCCCATTGATCATCTCGTGCTGGTTGAGCTGCCCCGGACCCATGCTCAGGACCGGGGCAGCGTTGTGCGCCTCAGGTTCGGCGGAGAGGGTCAGGTCCTTCGGCGGGCCTTCTTGGCTGCAGGCGAGGCGGCGTAGGCAGCCCCGGCGACTGCAGCACTGTCTTCGGGTGCGTCTCGCCAGCACGCCTCCTCGAGGCAGCCGACGGCACCGTGCTTGTCGGCCCAACCGGCGGACACCTTGAAGAATCGTCCCTGGCCGGTTGCCTCAGCCTCCGGGAGGCAGGCGGGCCACACGATCTCGATCCGGCGTTCCGGGGCGTTCTTGCGGGCTTTGGTGGTCTCGTACCGGGACTGGCCGCGGTGGGCGACGACACCGGGAAGGAGTTTGACCGGGGTCACGACGTCGCCAGCGACGCGGGTGTCGAAGGGGAGTCTCACGTCTGTCCTCTCAGGATGGTGCGTGGTTCCGGGCCAATGTCCGCGAGCGCCCGGGTGCGGTGGTTAGTGCTCGCCCAGGCGGCGGTGGTGTTCCGCCTGGGCCTCGTGAAGCCGGTCCTGCCTCGCTGCGAGTTCGGCCCGGTAGGCAGTGATCGCCTCGTCGTCGTGCAACGCGTTTCGGCGGAGCAGTCCGCAGCGGCAGTAGCCGGGCAACGGCAGGTCCGGGTCATACGTGTGCGGCTTCGCCCCGGTCCGGCTGTGCAAGGCGACCTTCACGCGGTCCGTCATGGCGGTTGCTCGAGTAGCCGCCGAACGTCGGTCTCGCGGAAGCGGCGGTGTCCGCCGGGCGTCGTGATGTACGGGATGCGGCCACTGGCAGCCCAGCGGGCGACGGTCTTGGGGTCGACCCCGAACAGGCGCGCTACCTCGCCGGGCAGCACGAGTCCGGGGTCACGGGTGACCGGTGCAGGGCGGGGCCGGCGGACGGGTGCGATCCGCTCGTCGGCCGCCGGTCTGGGCGCGGGTGTCGTGTTGGCCGGGGCTGCGGTGAACTCGAGGCAGCCGCCACCACAGGCCCGGCAGCGGAGGCGCCGGTACTCGCCGTAGGCGTAGCCGCCACCGTGCTCACCACGCGGGTGCCGGCAGGTGCAAAGGAGGTCAGCCACGGCCGGCTCCGGTCAGCGCCGGCGCGGCAACGAGGCGGGCCGCGTCCACGCCGCGGTGGAACGCCCGGTTGGGCGGCGGCTCTTGAATGGTGTACACCCAGCCGGACAGGTCTGCGGGGGCGGTGACCGCGGTGACGGTGTACGTGGTGGGCCCGATGCTGTTGACGTAGCGGACCTGGTCGCCGATCGCGAACGGCGGGGTGTCCACGGTCGAGGGCAGGGCACACTCCCGGCACCGGCCGTCCCAGGTCATAGACCAGCCGCACGTGGGCACTGTGCCGGCGTCCAGGACGCTGGCGGACCCGGTGGAGGCTCGGGCTCTGCGGCAGCGGCCTGGACGGCCTCCTCACCGCCGGTCAGCTCCGCCACTGCGGCGAGGACAGCGGTGGCGGCGATCTCGTCCAGCTCGGCGCTGAACCGCTCCTCGACCAGGGCGACGGCACGAGCCGCGATGCCGGTCAGCACCGGCGCGGGTGAGGTCTCGCCTGACCCGAGCGCGCCCGGGTCCAAGTGCTCCTTCGCCCGGGTCACCGTGACGTACGCGAGCATGCCGTACTCAGGGTCGAGCGTCTCGCCCTCTGGCGCCTCGAAGAAGTCGCCGGCGACCTCAACGGCGGACCACTCGCGGCCCTTGCTCTTGTGGGCGGTGGACACCACCACCTCGGCAGATTCCTCCGGGTGGAGGTTGTCCACGGTGGACAGGATGCCCTGCGGGGTGTGCTTGTCCACGAGCGTGACAAGGGTCCGCAGGTCTTGGGCCGTCTGGTCCTCGTCGACGTACGTCTTGACCTCGGCCCAGGTTCGGAAGGCGAGCAGGTCGGGGTGGTCACAGCCTCGCCCGGCATGGAGGCTCTGGGCAGCCTTGGCGAGCTTGCGAAGGTCCTCGGCGACTGTGCCGACCAGGCCGACCCGGCGGCCGGCGGCGACGAGTGACACGACTCGGGCGAGGACGCCGCCGTTGGTGCGGCACAAGATGGCGGTAGGCCGGTCGATCGGGCCCACGACGGACGTGACAGCCGGGTTGCCCCGGATCCTCATGTTGGCGTCGAGCCTGTCGAGCCACTCGTTCGCGACCTCGGCCACGGCCGGGCCGAAGCGAAACGACATGGTGAGCTGCAACCGCTCACCTGGGGCGTGCTCCATTGCGTCGATGGCGCCGTTCCAGCCGTTGATGGCCTGGTTTCGGTCCCCGACGTAGACGACCTGTGCCGTGTCTTGGTCCGCCATGATGGCCGCCACA
>Ga0075360_1000002_pt1 | contig 36703 bp, 59 predicted proteins | sample WestPond_TuleC_D_FD_120060 | JGI IMG/M metagenome (GOLD analysis project Ga0075360, IMG submission 120060) | Natural and restored wetland microbial communities from the San Francisco Bay, California, USA, that impact long-term carbon... | ecosystem: Environmental > Terrestrial > Soil > Wetlands ...
CCGCTAGGTAGCTCAAAACATCTCCTAACGTCATTTATTGATACTTCCCCAACCCGCCTTGCATGGTTTATGGCAAAAGTACGGCACATTGTTACCCAGGATTTACGTCTAGCCTCTAAACCTGCTAACGCAGCATCACGGATAGCTCGGCCTAATGTCAATTCAGATTGGTTTAGCATGATTAAACCTCCAATGTTTCTTGTGTTTTGGTATCTTCAAGTTCTGAAAGAGGGGGTATCTTTTTAAGTCTTTGTACCTCAACCCAATTGTTAGTATTTTTTATCCTTGCATCTAATGTGTATCCACGCAAATTGCAATAAGTACACCTACAATAAGTTGACGATATTTCATCTACTACAAAAGTTAGCCCAAGTGAACCATTGGAACAGCATGGAGTTAATTTAACTATCATTACCAAATCACCCACAGATATATTTTCCATTTATCTCTCCTTCGGTAAGTTCATTTCCCGCTTAATCCGGTATATAGCCTGTTGATAACCTGAGTAAGTAAGATTCCATTGGCTACAGACTACTTTCGGGGCCATGGACTTGTAGAGCATATATTGCTCCCAGAGTGCTTTATCACGGGCGGCGTAGTGATCTGCTAGTTCTTCGGCTGTCATTGATTTATCCTTTGTCTGGTTGCTAAATTCTCAGCTATCAAAGTAATCTTCTCTGCGGCTTTTGGGTCTTTGGGTTTTTCTTCTTGGTTTACCAAATGCTTTTTATGTTCTGTTCTGTTCTGTTCTGGTGGCGTTACAGTAACGGTTTCGTAACGTTTCATCTTATCCCTATACTTCTGAACCCTTGCTGTGCTTGAATCTGAGATGAATTGTCGCTTATCCCAATTCAATATATTATTGTCTGAATCTATGAATCCTAACTCAATAAATCGCTGTTTTGTCTCTTTCCATTGTTCCGATGTAACACGCATATGAAACGTTACATATTTATCTTGTAACGTTACATGACCGTTACAACGCATACAAAATAACATGACCAATCTGCGCTGATCTACTTCTGACATCATTTGAACTTTAGGGTCATTTGAAAACTCCCCATATAGTCTGAACCAAGAATTGCTCAAGATTATCCCCTAAGCACATCCATAGCCGTTATAGCACCTCTAGTTTTCTTTTCAATCTCCAAGGCTCGATTGGCTGGAATGCCGTTCTTTTTCCATGCCGTAACGTTTGTGCGCTCCATATTGAATGCCAATGCTATAGCGTCATGGGTTTTATAATAATCGTGAAGTTTCTGAAATACTGTTTTCATTGTTACCTCCATTGGTATGCCTATTATCCACAAAATACGCTCTGTGTCAATATCTTTCAACGTGACGGACGGCAACCGTAAAAAGACTTGACACGGATTAAAATATATGGATAATAAGCATCACTGGCTACCCAATGCTGGTTAATAAAGGAGAAGGGAAATGTTTGAATTCTTGAGTATGGCAGGGAATTATGAAGCCCGCGTTGTTGGGCGTGATGATTTTGATTGGGGTTTTATATCTACAGCAAAAGTAAATGATGGAAGAAAACCTTACGAAACTGCTGTGGAACATAATAAATATAACAATGGCGAAATGGTAATCGTTGAATGTTACGATACCAAGACCGAAGCTAAAGAAGCCCATACAAAATGGGTTAAGACAATGACAGCAAAAAAACTTCCAACTAAGTTAATTGATTGTAACAATTCCAAGATTCAACAACTGTGTACTGAATTAGGCGGGAATTTGGATTACGAATATCAGGATTAGATCATCCTCCTAGCCTATCGCAGTAGGCTATGGGGACAGATTCTAGTCCATGTAACACACCTAAACGCAGAGAGCCAAATAAGATTGGAAGGGTTGCGGAGTAACGAGGAGTTAGGCGAATGGTGAAAAGCCCGATGCTGTAGTAGTTCGTAATAGCTAAACGTTTTGTTGCAGCACCGGAACGCACCCTGAACTTTAACTTTACAAGGGGTTGGAAAACAGGGATGCGTTCCACCTAACTTAGGAGAATGTGATGGAATTAATTGTGCCAAGAATCGTTTGCAAGGATGGAGTGTCTCTTAGTGTGCAAGCCAGCGAGTTCCATTATTGCTCTCCAAGAGAAAATGATGCAGAACCATATTTATCAAAAGAAGTTGGATATATCAAGGATGCTGAAGGTAAACAATTAATCCCACCAAGAAGTTGGAAGGCATATTCAGACGGAGAATTCCCATCAAGTGTTTATGGATATGTTCCGGTTGCTTTGATTGAAAAGTTTATCAAAAAACATGGTGGTGTTGCATAAAGGAGAATAGCGTGAAGGTATTTATTGTATGTCTATTATGGGGAATGGGTGCTTCTTTAGGGTCTTATCTTACAGGGCAAACTCTGCATGAGATATTCAATATGGGATTCGGGATGTTTAGTGGTTCAATGATTATGTATTATTTCAATCCCTTAAAAGGAGAATAACTTGGACATTAAACAACTAGCAGATCAAGCCAATATAGCTTATCTGAAGTGGCGTGAACTATTCCTTGCTGAACAACCTTTAGACCCTCTGGAAAGGGCCAGGTTACGCATAGAACAGGCCAATGCTGCTTCAGTAATGCATAAGGCAGAAAGAGAACTTGACGAGGCTGTGAGGGCTTCTGAGCCTTTACATGATGGGTTCTGCTGTTCGGGGGAAGGAACATGAGCATTGAAAAAGAATTAGAACTTGCATACGAATATCTACCAGAAGGATATTGCATAGTTCCTATTGAACCGACTGATGAAATGTGCAAATTCGCAGAAGGAAGTATAAATAAATATTTGGCTAATGCTATTTACAAAGCCATGATTAAAGCCTTTCAGGAGGAATGATGAAACTTAAATTATCACAATGGCATGATGGAAGTGTGAAACCTGTGCATGAAGGAGTTTATGAACGATACGACATAAACGGAGAGCAAAATCCAGATAAACTTAATTATTTTTCTCGTTGGGATAGGTATAAATGGTTTAGTTGTAGTGATACAGTAATTTATGCTTACGAAACTGAATTTACAAGTATGAGTCAATGCCTACCGTGGCGCGGAATTGTAAAGGAGTGAACATGAACCCAGACCTGTTTCGCCACAAACGCCTTATCCAAAAGCTCAACAAGCAAGCCAAGGAAGAGCGCTACTACACGATGGAGCCAGTTTCATTCAACTGGTACTTTTGGGGAGTGATTGCTTTGTGTTTAGTGGCGGTGATGTTTGGGGCTAGGTGATTTGAGTTTTATTTCATTGATGGTTGGGTAGTAAATTTAAGGAGAATTAAATGAGTGAAAAATGGGATAAGCATTTTCTTGGAATGGCTTTGTATCATGCAAAATTAAGCAAAGACCCATCAACTCAAGTTGGTTCAGTTATTGTTGGGTTGGATAAAGAAATACTTTCTGCTGGATTTAATGGGTTTCCACGAGGAATTGCAGATACACCTGAACGGCTTAATGACCGTGATACTAAATTGAAATTAATTGTACATGCAGAAATGAATGCTTTACTTGCAGCAGCACGTACTGGAATGAAGTTGAAAGGTTGCATTCTTTACCTTGCAGCTACTGATGATTCTGGGATGGTTTGGGGTGGGCCACCATGCACTCGTTGCGTGGTTGAGATAATCCAGGTTGGCATTAGTGAGATTGTTTCATATCCGGTTAAATCAATACCTTCTCGTTGGCATGAAGATTTGAAACTATCCAGAAAATTAATTGATGAAGCTGGAATTATATATAGAGAAATACTTACTAACCAACCATCAACAGAGTAAACAACAAATGAACATAAGACCTGAGAATCACTTTAACGAATTACTCCACGAATACCAGGAGGACTTAGAGGCTCGATGGTTAAAACAAGAACAAGATACCAAACGAGCTTTGGAGCTTTACAAGGAATGCTTGAAGGATGACAAGTTACTTATGGAAATGGATCGTAAGTATGAAGTATTCGATGAAGATACAGCGGTAATGAAAGATAAATTAATGAAAGCCTGTATACATAGAGTGGAGAATGAATAAAACCTTCATGGTGATTTGCTTTATACGCCGTAGTTTAACTGGTTAGTAAATTTAAGGAGTTGAAAATGCATTATCATTTAGAAATAGTTTTACCATCCGATACTTTGGATATTGAATCGGCTGTTGAATCAATCTTAAATCCATTTGATGAAAATAACGATAGCGAAGAATATTCCATAAGTAATGCTTTTTGGGATTTCTATGTTATCGGCGGTAGATGGGCTGGAACTAAGTTAATGGCTAAGTATGACAAGGAAAAAATCTCAGCATTCTATAAATGGATGGAAGATGAAAAAATTACCGTATCAGGATTTACTTGCGGTAAACAAACACTCAGTCCAGCCAGCAACATTCCTAAAGTTGATGCCAAATGGAATGAAATGTTCCCGCCATTAGATGGTAATAATATTTCATGTCCTATATTCAGTCATTCAAATGACCAATATGGTAAAGATGGAAACGGAACAATAATTGGTGATATTTGCAAATTATCTGAGGCTATGAACATTGAATGCTCAAGAATCATTTTTACTGGACACTCTTATGAATCTTCAACTGGAAATCATACCGGCAAATTGGAGGCAAAATTCATGTTGTCTGATGATTTTTGGAATGGTGTTAACCATCTTAAAACTACTTGGGATGGGAAGGTATCTACTGCCGTTGATATGTGTATTAACAACTACAAGAATTATCTGGATGAGTATAAAGAAAGAATCACACCTAATAATGATTGGATAATTGTTACAGTTGACTACCATAGTTAAAAACTTACTAACCAACCATCAACGGAGCAAAAATCAAATGGAACAAGAGAATCTATCAGGGGCTTTCGATGAGGAAGAATTCCAAAAGATATTTGGTACATCAGAACATAGTGAAGATGAAAACGAGCATAATTTTGAAAGGGTAGAAAATGTCAGTACACAAGAAGCTACAGGAAGCTAGAGTTAAATTGCAGTCAATGCAGCTTACCAAGTCAGGAAACAACAAGTTCGCCGGTTATCAATACTTCGAGATTGGAGACTTCATGCCGCAAGTAAATCAGATATTCTCTGAGATTGGATTATGCGGCCATATAACATTCCAACCTGATATTGCCAGTTTATGTATAGCGGATATTGAAGATTTATCACAACTTTATTTTCAGTGCCCTATGGCTATGGCATCTCTAAAGGGTTGCCATGAAGTCCAGAATCTCGGTGCGTCAATGACCTATATCCGCAGGTACTTGTGGGTAAACGCCCTTGAAATAGTCGAACATGACGCTTTAGACGCGACTACAGGTAAGGATAAGCCAAATAACATAACCAAGCCTACCGTGGATGAATCATTCAAGCCTGACGAAGAGCAAGTAACCTATATGCTTTCGGTTGTGGATAGTATCATAGCTAATAAGGCTGATATTCCAAAGTGCGTTGATTTGTTCTATCAGTCAAAGTTGGACAATGAAGAGAAGGTTTGGATTTGGAATAAGCTACAACCTTATTCTACTCTACGGTCAGCAATGAAGAAGCATCACGAAGAATCTAAACAGAAAGGTTAATCATGTCCGATTTTATCCATAAAGAAGGTTCAGGTACTATGTTCCCTCAACAGAAGAAAACCGATAAAGCACCCGACTTTAAAGGTGATATTATGATCGCCGGTAATATCTATGAACTGGCCGGATGGAACAAGCAAGGTGCTAATAAAGCCTATATAAGTTTATCGGCTCAAGTTAAAGGTTCTTTCAAGACCACTAAACCTGATGCGCCTGCTAAAACAGAGAGCAAACCTAATCTCCCAAAGAATGCTGTTGGTTTTTCTGATCCATTCGATAACGATTTGCCCTTTTGATGGAGATAGCCATGCACAAACACATCAAAGAAATAAAGCAAATGACCGCTATGCTGGAGAAAGGGTATCCGATTGAGGGGATGGTTCGTGGGCGGGAATTATCGAACCACAACTGGTATTATTCAAAAGATTGTATACCTGAATTTATTGATGGTTGGGAATGGCAATCAGCCCTCGCACGAGTGGAAGATAAGTATGCTCACTTGGGAGATATTGTTTACCATAAAAAGTATGGGGACAAGCGCGAGGTAGTTCCGGGACTATTTGACTTCGAGACTGAAGATAAATGGTCTTGGTCACCAAAGCCACCAATCGTCATGGTGCCTCTTTTGCGGAAAGATGCGGAGTGGCTTGCTGGAAACTCATTTTTGTCTACTGACTATAGAAGGGTAGGTGATGCCTGTAAAGAAGCCCTGAAATAACCTTTCGCGCTTATTTAACCAAGGAGAAAGAATAATGTCTGACGATAGCAGAGCATCAGCAATGGCTCGATATAGTGAAGCAATGGAAGGTGAGGAAGAAAACGATCCTGTAGAACGCCTGCGCTTTTTCTTGTCAATTGCACTACATGGACTGGATTGGCTAGATGTTGAAAAATTTATTACCGATATTACTACCGCCCGTGCCAGCAGCGAGGCTGAGATTGCTCGTTTGCGTAGTGAGGTAGGAAAGTGGATGGATTTAGAGCGCGAAGCTGCCCAATGCGTCGAATCAGTGATTTGTATGCGTACGGGTTTTACTGGAGAAGAACCTTACGTTGGATGGAAAGGACTTGGTATTGCGTTACGCGAGCATCTTGACAAGCAAGAGCAGCAGCTCTCCGAAGCCAACGCAAAGAATGCAGAGCTGATGGATCAGATGGGGATGATGCGGAAGGCTTTGAAGGCTGGTAAAGATGCTGATGCGTACTGCGAAAAATATCACCATCTTGGGCCAGAAGCGGCGGAAAATTGTGCGGAAGCACAGCAGAGCGCAGAGGAATTAGTAGAGCAAGCCATCAACGCCACCGCCGAAACAGTCCAAGCATACCGCGCAGAGTGTGACAGGAATGCGAAGGTGGAAGTATTACGAGATGCTCAAACAATCATAGCAGACCAACTAAAATCTGATGGTTATGCTGCCTTTAAAATACTTGAACAAATGGCATCCAACCTTAAACATGATGAGGAGCAATAAATGGAAATCTATATTTTAATTCTTGGGTATATCTGCTTGTTGGTAATAGGTGGTCTTCTTTGGATTAAGCTTGGAGACATATATGACTAACGATGTGATTGCGAAGGCGAAAGAGTGTGGGGCAGATGTTGATTTAGAAGACACATCCGTTGGACTGGCTACCTGCGTTTATATGTCTGATACAGAACTCCGCGCCTTCTACAAACTCGCCCAGGATGACTTGCGTAAGGAGTTGATGGAGCAGGAGCCGGTTGCTTGGATGCGAAAACAACTAGATATATGTGGTGGAGACATATTAAGTATTGAAGAAAAACGTTCCGACTTAATTGGATTGGCTTCAATATCTAATGACGTTCCACTCTTCACCCACCCATCTCCGGAGCAGGTGAGCGAGAAAAAGTTTTTAGATATATGCTGGAATATAGTATCTGCTGAGGATTGTTGGAAAATAGCCGCTGCCATACGCAAACAGAAAGTAGTATAATGTTTATGTCGGGACAGGCTTTGCAAGGCTTTCCTACTGCCTAACCAGCAGGATTACCGACACCCTTCAATTACTGTTAGGAGTGTCAAAATGCTTACGCAAGAACGTCTCAAAGAATTACTAAATTATGATAGTGCAACTGGAATTTTTACTTGGAAAATTAAAACTGTAAAAACTAATATCGGTGAAATTGCTGGCTCTATAACACATAATGGATATATTCGCATTGGTGTTGATTATCGCGATTATCTAGCACATCAACTGGCATGGTTATTTCATTATGGAGAATTCCCAAAAATAACGATTGACCATATTGATAGAAAGACTAGTAATAATAAAATTTCCAATTTGCGGATAATAACTAAATCTGAAAACATGGCGAATGCAAATATAAGAATTGATAATAAATCTGGACATAAAGGGGTGCGATTTAACAAGAAGGATAATAAATGGCGCTCTAAAATCAGCAAAGAAGGTAAAGAAATATATCTTGGTAGTTTTTCAAACATCGAGGATGCTATCGCTGTAAGAAAGAAAGCTGAAATAGACTTTTTTCCTACTATTAATATGAGTGGTGTTTTGTAGAAAGGAGAATGAAGATGAGTGTAGGATATTGCCCAAAATGTAAGAGCGAGTTAGGCCATAGATCAGATTGCACTATGCTAAAGCCTTCTTACAGCCAACTCCAATCCGAGAACGCACAGCTTAAAGACCAGGTTAATATGCTGGTGGGAGCAAGTAAAAATTATCTGCACGATAGCGGGATAACTAAATTCAATAAAGATAAGTCAAAGGTGCTGTCGTGTGGACACGGATGGCCTTGTGGATGTAGTAAAAGCATACTTATAAAAGCCATATCCTCCCTACCCGAATCCGCACTCGACTGGCGGAAAGAGGTTGAGGCGTGGGCTTTGGAAGAGGCGGCGAACAATATCAGCATAATGCATGAAAATGCATTAGAGCACCCCAAAGTGGCATTGTTACGCATGGCATCCATTAAACGAAAAGGAGAATAGCCATGACCCTCCACTGGATAGCATTGATAGTCAGCCTGAGTATATTTGCTGGCCCATTTCTTTACGTTATCTTTGAGATTGCAGTATTGATATGTGGAACGACGGTGCAGAGTATCGACACTAATCATTTGAGACGGAAGTGGTAACATCAAGGTAAGGGGCTGACCGCTGGCGGGCAGTCCCGCTTGACCGACGTGTTATGCGATTTTGAGGAAAGTATGAAACTGAACAAGGTGCAACGGGAACAAGTAAGAATGAAATTCGGCGGGCGATGTGCATATTGTGGGCACAATTTACCGGAACGCTGGCACGCCGATCATCTGATTGCAGTTGAGCGTGAATCCTGGGGTAAGGATAAGGGAATGATGTTGCGGCCTGAAAATGACACCATTGAAAACATGATGCCATCCTGCCCGCCATGCAACATCAGCAAGCACAGATTGAGCATAGAAGAGTGGCGAAAATGGCTTGCGGGACATATGCGTAGCCTGAACGAGCATCATAGCATTTATAGGCTGATGCTGTCCTATGGGTGTGTTGTTGAAACAGGGAAACCCATCACGTTCCATTTTGAGCGGGTGGGGCATAACATCGAAGTAAACGGCGGCGCTGCCGCAGAACAGGAGAAGAGCAATGGAAACGATTGACGATGGGAAGTACGCTGTTGCGCCGTCCGCTTTGACTGACTTGTTCGCCGCCGTTGTTGCGGAGCGCACACGTCAAGATGTGAAGTTCGGCGGAGCGCAGGCTGATGATGCTCGTAAAAACGAAGAAAATTGGTGCAATGACATCGAAGCCTATGTCGTATGGGCTAGACAAATGCACCGCATGGGATCACCGGATAAATACCGTCGCCGGATGATGCAGATTGCAGCACTGGCTATAGCCGCTTGCGAGAGCTTCGATAGAAAGGCGGCTAACATAAAGTAGACACCCTAAAACGCCGATAAAAGCACCTTGAAGGATTATTAGATGACCTACCTATTACTTTATCTAATTGCAGTTGTGCTTATATTGCTGTTTAACCGTGGGGCGCACTTGGGAGATTAATACAAATAACTACTTGCTCAGATTGGAAATAGTCTCGTCTTTCGCTTTGCTGCCGTGACTGCTGCCGAAATAATATCCGTACACATCCTTGTAAATTGCGATCACCGCACCAACCAACATCCAGAACCCATCGCGCATAGCTTCTGCGGGCGCTTGTCCAGTTGCTACATAAATGATTACCAAAAGGAATAATATTACCGCCAATGCTGCAAGAACCTTCGGCGTATTATCCTTGACTGAAGCCTCGCGTTTCCTTGCGCTATCCCTGTCATCAATAGTCAATTGTTCCAACTGCGTGATGTTCTGATAGCCGAGTTGCGTCATCACCTCTTTATGCTTATTGTCAGCATCATGCAAAGACTGCAACTGCTCCGGCGTGGCACCAGCAAGGGCAGAAATCACATTGTCAGGGGTTGCCTTGTCGCCGGTAAGACCGAACACATCGACCAGCGCCTTAACAGCTACACCCGCAACTGGTGAGCCTAGCGTACCTGCAATCCACGGTGCTATCGTTCCGATTGCTGATTTAACTTTTGACCAGTCCATTATTGCCACTCTCCTACTAGAATTTGTTTAGCCAATCTTTCAGCCCTTATTCCTACTTGTCGTGCCCATAGACTTTTTAGCATATTATCATGGGCATTTTGCCAATCCTTATCCATCAAATATTTAATCGTATTCGTGAATTGTAAAAGTGTTGCAAGCCCCATATTAAAGCACATATTTTCTATTGCTCCTCTGCGTACTTCATCTAAATCTCTATACCAATCCAGACTTGAAAGTTCTGATCTAACTCTTTTAATATCATTATCCAATAAAAAATCTATTTCTGTATCAGACAATCCAACATCTCTCAGATTTCTTCCTACCCCAATAGTTGGGATGCCAATAGAATCAAAATAAACTTTGTTCCTTGTCGCTTCATCTCTTTTAAGTTGTTCTTCGAGATTCATCCTTAACCTCCTATGTCGGTTGTCGAACTTCCGCGCCTCCGATTCCACCAAGGCTTGCAAATAAACTGTGTCGTCCACATTCTAAGTCAAATATGCTGTGTTATTAATAGCAGAAGTACCGTTATACAAAACAGTTCCGGCTGAGTCAGAATAAGCAAACCCGCTATAGAGTAGATTCGTCGGGCCATATATACTCGTTAATCCAGTAGTGGTATCGGTGACTACTTTATATCTCACAAAGTAATCCGCACCTAAATCAATCTCTAGTCTTACGGGAGCCATATTCGTAGCACCGCCAAGCATGATTATTAAATTCCCTCCCGTTAAATTCATCCAGTCATCGTGAACATGAAGTTCATAAATACCCTGAGTTGGAGAAGCACTGTTTACTTCCTTGAACCTGATATTCGTATTAGCTGTAGGAGCTTGATAGGTTCCTAGAGTAGTTATATCTTGTGGGGTTATGGAACCTGATAAAGTCCCGCCTGAGTTTATATACTTACAAGCTAAAGATGCTGAATTATAGGTAAGTCCAGTCAATCCTGCGCCCGTAGTAGAAGATGAGTCCTGTACAAATATATGGAATATTTGGCTTGTAGTGCCTTTCATTCTTGATAATTTAGCCATTCATTCCACCGTTCATTCCTGGATTAACCAAAATCCCTCCACCGCTTGCCAAAGTGCCAGTCAAATCATTCCCATTCGGCCCATAAACTACACCTGATTGAACCTGAGCAGGTAACGGCCATACCGAAGCATCGAATGTGAAATTTACACCAGTCCAAGCCGCAGTACCTATCCCCATACTGATAGTGATAGCCCCACCAGTCGGGGTGACTTCTGTTTCCCATCCGAACGGCGTTGACCTTGATACTAAGTCTGATTCCTGTAGCCATCCGAAAGGTGTTGAACGGGAGAGTCCGGCAGCCATTTATATCCCCAAGATTTTGGGATTTACATAAACAGTATCGGCGGTTGCAATACAAACTCTCCCCATGATATGCCCGATCACAGCAGGGGTGATAGTCGCTGAAGGTTGAAGTACCCCAAGCCAATAGGTAGCACTGAGTCCTGTCCAGTTGGATATTGTCTTTCCGCTGTTTGGTTGTGCCGCCGCAGCAGCAAGTAAAGCCCTACGGCTACTGTTGTTGAATGTTGAGTTTGTTACAGAGGCAGTGATTTTGGTAGAAAACTCTGCCCATACTTGGTCGTTATTGTACGCAGTCGCACTACCATCCCGAGCAATCTCGAATCTAGGTGTTACAGCACCTACACCTTCGTTATAGACTGAAATCCAAGGGCTGCAATAAGGTGTCGCGTAAGAACAGTTTGTCCCGGTGATAGTCCATGCGATAGGGTCTTTCGCCAAGTCGTAATAAGCTCCATCTCCGGTTCCCTGCTCATTCTCATAGATAGAGACTTGAGCAACCGTACTGCCAAAATAATTGTAGTGAGCAAAAGCGTATTGGACATTACCGAAGGCTGAGTCATAAATGAACACATCAGCGTGTCCACCAAGTCCGGTAGTCTGCGCGCCAAGTATCGTTACGCCGCTTGCTAACTTGCAACGAGACAATGAAACATCGACGGTTCCTGTTGTACTATCTCCTACAATAGTAGAAGTGATGTCGCTTAAATCCGTTCCCTGCAAATAGAAAGAACCGCTTGCACCGGATGCCAATAATGCCGCTGGTTGACTGGTTGTATGAGTAATAGTAGAGCCTTCATCTTCCCATATACCGGGATTATAAATTATTGAAGCAGTTGAAATATTCGGTAGAATTAAAGAGCAGTTGATAGTCCTGCACCGAGTCGCCGTAGTGAAGGTTATCTTGAATAAACTTCCTGCGCCAGTAGATTGCATTTTCAAGGTACAGGTATCGTATGTCTGAGTATTCCCTGCTGTTAAGCAAAGATTCATGTGTATTGCACCAGAACCAGAACCCTGAATAATTGACATGCCATACATATAGAAATTACCAGCCCACGATAAAATTCCTGATGCCGCTGCGGTCAATGACGCGCCAGCTGCCAATGTCGTAGGTGGCATATTCACCAAGTCATTAGTGCTGATGATTAGCGCAGGATTTGTAGCTGTTCCAGCGAACGTGTATGTTGTTGTCGCTATACCAGTCTGGTTGAATGTGCTATCTACAAATGTTCTATCCCCTGCACCGACCAATGCAGCAACAGTTGCCATCGAAGTAGCCGCAGTCGCCCAAGTTCCGTAAGGGGCGGTATTGCTTCCGGCAGAAGAAACGTAGCGGTCTGTCATTTATTGCCCCAAAGCTGCCATCACGTTATTGTAGGTCGTGTTGTACCCTTGCACTATTCCGACAAGGGTAGTCCATTGTGCTGCGGTGATTCCAAATGCGTTTTGAAACTGTGCTGCGGTAAATATCCCGGCTTGGTAATACTGAACCAACACATTTGCGAGCTTGCATAGCTCCCAATCTGTATCAGTTCTATAGGCTTCCCTCAATGCAGAAACAATATCTGTTTTTGCTGCGTATTTCAGCACTCCATTGGCCTGATAAGCACTCAACCATAAGTCTATTTCCTGTTGCTTCAATACGAGCAGAATGTAATTACCAACCTGTGTAGAAGCGTTCGTTAAGTTCACCGTCCTAGCTAAGAAGCGCGGCCCATCCACAACCACATCACCGGCAGAAGTCGTGATAGTGAAAGTAACAGCGATGTTGTTTGCATCCATCGGCTGAGTGGTATAGGTAACAGATTGTACGGTTGCGCTCATACGGTCAGTTGAAACATGGGTTGTGTTCCAGAAAGGTTGGCATTGATTTTTAGCTGGAGTCCGGTAAGTAGTGAAATCACACCACCCAAGTCTCCAATCCCTATGACGTGCTTACCAGTGTCAGTGAACGAGTAAGCAACGCCCCATCTTGCATTCGTCGGATTAGCAGGATCGCCATTCCAAGTGATAGGACTTGTTGCGTTATACGACACGATATTGCTTGACTGTGTAACTGTTGTTCCAGTCAACAGAATTCCACCAGCAGTATAATTGCCTCCAGGTGTGACTTCTGTAGCAGAATAATTCTGCGCTCCAGCTGCGCCCCATGTCGGGTCGCTGTCTGTTTTCAGTGGGGTTACTGCCGCAGTCATCAAGGCAAAATATATTGCATCAGTTGACCATTGCACAGGATTCGCTGGCAGTGCTGTGAGCAGCGCAAACTTTACTGTGACTACTTGTTGACCGGCTGACATCTATCTTTTACCTTTCAAATCATTCCTTAAATCATTAAGTATTTCCATTCGTATCTTGTCTATATCACCTCGTTCTATATCTTCATCATGTGTAATCCTGATATTCATTTCAGTATCCCTTGTCTCTGAAGCTGTTCTATTTTGAGTAGTTCTTTGGTCAAGGTCAGAAAGTTTAGAATCTAATACTTGAACTGCGATGTAACTACCGGCCATTAGAACTATCGTACTAGAGACTATTGAGGCTATGATTAATTTAACTGTGTCACTTATAAATGGATTCTGCATCTTATGTCTGATTACTTGACCTACCATCATTAGGTGAGGGGTTTGTGCTGCTATCAAGGTTTTTAGCGTGTCCATTAATTTCCTTTGAATGGCGTGATTAATTGATAGATACAGATTATGACGAAGAGTGCAGCACTGATATCTACTAGACATTTATAAAAGTTGTTCATAGGTTTGTATCTGCTAAGTCAGTCCAACCTAGTGTTACTATTCCATAACCTGGATTAGTGGTTAGTTCACGATGACGCACTTGGGCAGAAGTGTTTGTCCAGCATATAGATTGAGAACCAGCGGTTCCTGGTGTGACAACAGCGTTTGTTGCTCCAGCAGTCATTAAAGGTGCTGATGATGTACTTACTGCCAAGTCAGCATTCGCTGGGTCTGATATATAAATACCGCCTGAGTTATTATTAGAACCCGCGATTAGGTTAAATATCGCCTTCATTTTTCTTCCTAGAGGAAGAGTACAGGTTATCAATGCCGCTGTTCCAGAACCAGTATATGTCGCTCCACCCTCCAAAATAGGAGTTGACCACCAGAACTCACGACCCATTTGCGTAAATGCAGTCCAGTGTGAAGAACCATCTGTTTTACCTGCTCCGATATAACGATAATAATTATAATTAGCAGGGAGTGTTGGGGAAGAAGAACTTGTAGAGAAAACAACATCAACTACGCCAGTATCTGTTCTTACAATCACATAAAAATAATACCACGTAGATGTTGCGATTGACCCAGTGTCCAACCCTCCTGCGGCTGTCCCGACTGACCATGCGGATGTTGTTTTAGCTATGGCAGAAAGATTCATTGAAGCAACATTCGTACTATCCGTAACCGTTCCAGCAGCTATTGACATGGTAGCTGAAGAACCGGCAGTTGACATCCCACATCCAGATAATTGAGAACGTATGATAGGAGTGTAAACAGTAGATGTGGTTATAAAATAACCTGTCGCGGCTGTATTTGTTTTATATAATATAGATTGTCCTGCTGACAGCGACGCAGTTCCATTAGCAACACCGCTTAATGTATCTGTGGCGGTAGTGAGATTAATAGTAACAGTTCCGGTTCCGGTATTTGCTATCCCTACCACATAACCAGCACCCATTGTAGTTGCATCAGATAAAGTAATCGTGAGAGCAGCGGTACATTCGATAGTCTTCATGTGATCTGAAGCGACAGACGAATCTGAAACAGCAGTTGTACGACCACCAAAGTTAAGCGCAGTTACAAGAGCAGTATTTATGTTTTCTATAAGCGTCTTTAATGGGTCTGCCAATTTTGACTTGTGATTAGCCCACGTCAAAAGATTGTTTGAACCTGTAGAACCATCATCAGGGGGTGGAGATGCGTTGTAACCTGAAATTGTTTGTGTAGTGTACTTGGTTCCCATTTTAATCTCCGTAAATTACTTCTTTTGCAAAACCTAATTTGTGAAGTTCAGGAAGAAATTGTTCAAGTTTCTCTCCTACATCATCACGGCATATCTTGTTTGGTATCCCGATATAATCTGCTATCTCATACGCTTTTTTAGCCGCACTACTTACTGTCTTTCCAGTAGAAGCAACCACCATAACGTACTCTCCTGCTGTTTCGTATTCAGACTTCTTTCCTTTTCTGACCTGACAAAAGTGAAGATTATCTATATTTTCTTTTGTTATACCAAGAACAGGAACTCCTTCGGTATCCTTCTGGTGATGTTGTACATAAGGGAATGGAGGTTGAGCTACTACCAGACCGACGCAAGGATTCATGTCAACTTTAAGAGTATCTTTACCATCTATCAAATCAAGCATCCATTGTGCAGGATCGCCCTTATGAGTCTGTTGTACTAGATTCCAGTGAGGCCATCCAGACCTGCAAGTATATTCAAGGAATCCTATTTCACCTTTATCATTTACAATACAGTTTACCGCGCAGTCACCAACATAATTAACTGCGTGTAAATATTCAGTTATAGGTAAAAGCATCTCATCGAATATCTTTGATTTATTTACATACTGAACTACAGTACCCATCTCTCCAGTAGAAGGGCCGTAGTTATGGCTCATCAGTTTTTTGTGTTCAAAACACAGATTGATGTTTTTAGTCCAACCACCTGGGCCAAAGAAACAACTTGCTCCTATCTCTATTCCTTTCCAGAACTCTTGAAGCATGACTTTACCCTTCATCTTCCCTTGTTTCTTCCACTTGTCGAATATGTGTACCATTTCTTCATCTGCGTAATCTTCATGTGAAGGGATATGGGTAAGGGATTTATCATCTTCAGAACCTATCGTCTTAACGACGTACATACCGCCATTCTTCTTCAGGAATGCTTGAGCTTCGTCCAATGAGTTGAACTCATGGTAAGGTATCATTTTCACACCTTGACGCTCCAGAAGTTCCATAGCGAACTTACGGTCTATTTCTAGTTTACAACCTAGAGAATTTGCTGCGAAGATAGGAAATCCTTCTTCTATCAACTTATCCCGTTCCTGCATGAAAACTGTATTACCAGTAGGAAAGATTAAATCAGCCCAAGTAAGATATGGATGATAGTCTGATACTCTTGGCACTAAACCTGTTCCTGAAGTATTTGTAGCGTCAGGAAACGGCCTAATGAACAGTTTTACTTCATGTCCTGCGTTTTGGCAACGAATAGCGAAATCAGTACCTACTCCTCCTTCAGAATCAATTATTAGGACTTTGAGTGCCATTAGCAGCCCTTTCGTTCTTCCTTCTTGCTCTGTCTGCTTCTGCTGTTTGAATAGAACCCATTCCTACTGAACCCATTCCTGCTGGTATTGCTTCCTTATTGTTGTAGAGAATCTTAGCCAATAATCCCTTGAATGCTGAACTCTTGTCTGCCATGTAGAGTGCCATCATTTTAGGATTTTGTGCCAATATGGAAAACCCCATAGGATTCTTGTTAGCTTCTAAAAGAACTCTTTTCTCTGTTACGTTCAAAGTAGTAAGTAATTTTGATTCTTTTTCATTCAATCCTTGAATCTCTGGAACTTTAGACGATATGCCTTCCTTGAGTCCCCTTGCTATGGTTTTTTGTGCCTCCGTACTTGCTGAACTCAACTCACCATAGTTTTTACCACCAACTTGTTTATATGTTCCTTGTTTAAGTTCTTGAGCGAGTTGAACAGGTATTGAGTCTTGACCTCCAAGTAAAGGATGATTCTTGAATTCTGCCCATGATTTCCTCAATGCAGCCAAGTCTGCTTCTGGATTTACTTGTAGCTTGAATTGATCTAACTTTTCTTTTAAAGGAGGATATACGTCTTTTCTAAGACTTACTTTTTCTGTCGAATCAGAGATAAGACTTTTTATCTCATCATTAACAGAGGATATTTTATCCCTCAATTTCTGGATACCAGTTTTCGTCATTCCGATACCTTCTTGCAACATGGTATCTATTGCCGTTGCTGCCTCGCCTGATTTAAGTTCATCTAAACCGGGTTTTATAGCACTCTGCATCAATTTCTGCGACATGAAATCTAGTGCCGGAGATGCTTTTGAAGCAACACTACCACCGATTGCCATAGGGATAGCTTGTACTCCCACATCAGCGGCAGTTCCTAATCCAGCGGCTACAGGGGCAGAAGCCCCTAATTGAGTAGATAGGTCAGTTACTCCTGCACCTAATTGTTCACCAGCAGCAACAGGGTCGAAAGGACGTTGCATAGCATCCATCTGTTCAACAAATGAAGGCATACGTTGATATGCAGGTTGTTGTGGTTGTGTTGGTTGTTGTGCAGATTGAAGTGCTTTAAGTCTAGTAGCAAGTTCAGGAGTCAACTGGTCAGGCATATCTACTATTTGACCATCAGGCATTTTGACTTGTGGCATCAGTGACCTTTCGATTTCAAGTAATCATCCAAAGACATTACGCCAGATGGTGAAGATGGTTGTTGTATAGGTTTACCATCGGTAGTTTTCTTACCTATATGTGAAATTTGAGTCTTTAACAAATCCACTTCCTGATTTCCTGAGTCAAGAGCATTTTTCGCCTCTTCCCTCATAACGTTCAAAGTTCCCTTAATCTGCTCTTCGCTCATGTCTCTGTTCAAAAGTTCATCAGCGGTTTGTTGTGCAGAAGCTAGAAGTTGAGCATTAGATGTAAGTCCAGTTACTATTCTTTGATGCTCTCTAGCAAGACCCCTTATAGCTGTATCAAGATTGGTAACATCAGAATCTCCCATAACTGATTTACGACCTGCTTGTAACCATCTATTTATGACTGGAGATTGACCACCTACACCTGGTTTAAGATACTTGTCTACAAGGTCTGATTGTTTATTGAAATTAGTAACGAACTGAGTGCCAGTAGCGACATACTTTTGTCGATCATTCAATGCCTTTGAAAGAGACTCTCTAAGAGCTTTGTTCGCAGAAGCATCCTGTGGAGTTATACCTTGTTCCTTGGCTAGTTGAGGGATACGGTCTTTTACCGCTGCGATAAGTCTTTGACCAACCTTACCCCTTGCTAATCCTACTTGCCATGAATTATCACCATTGAGAGACTGAGTAGCGTAGTAATCAACTGTACTAGGGTCTAGTGGCTTGCTTACGTCGATTACAGATTCTTGTAGTCGTTGCTCTCTTTTATCAGCCCTGTCCTGAATCTGTAAAGCACGTTCATCAGCCTTTTGTTTTTCATAAGCAGAGAACTTCTGATTATACATCTCTCTTCTCATGTTGAAATTCTGCAACAACTGAGCTTTATCCTTCTGCGCCATTGGAGATGCACCATACTGGTCTAAACCTTGTATCTTGTCAGCTAGTGCTGTTAATTGTTGTCCTTCCTGTTGAAGGTCTGGTGGGAGGTCAATACTTGATTGAGGTTGAGCGGGAGGTTGTGCAGCAGGTTGAGCAGGTTGAGTTTGGTCAGTATTATCCCTGTTCATGTAAGCCTGATTAGCTTTTAATTGAAGTTGAGCATTCTGAGCTTCAGGACTTGCAAATGTATTATACGCGGATAGAGCATCTTGGAATTGTTGTTGCTGTGCTTGTTGGGCAAGAGCTTTCTTTCTCAAATAAGTCTGCGGAGAAAAAGTCTGTTCTAATGCTCCTGTTACATTTCTTAAAGCGTCAGTAAAGTCCATAATTACCCCAAAGCCAAGAATTGAAGTGCTGATAAAGGATTGGAAGACCCCATTGCAGAACCCATATTAGCACCAGACAAATTACTACCTCCACCCATAAGTGAACCTATACCACCCATAAGATTTCCGAACATCTGAGCGTTAGCCTGATTGCCGGCCAAGTTCTGTGCTTTGATCTGAGTATTGGCACTTTGCGCTCCTAATTGCTGATTAGCTAGTGAATTCCCTATCCCTGCTATTCCAGAATTTACTCCGCTTAAAAGCCCATAAGAATTTTGTAATGCGTTAGCAGTCTGATTTGCCACACTGGTATTAGCGTTATTACTGAATGCTGAAATATCCTGATTACCAAATGAAGAACCTCTTACTCCCCTTAATCCTTGGTCTTGCAAAAGATTACCATAACCTATCGCGTTAGCTTGTTGGGTAGGAGCGATTTGAGCATTTACATAACCAGTTTGGTTATTTCCTATCTGTGAATACAAGTCTTGATAGTTTTTGAGAGCCGTGTCCATAGTCTGACCGACTTGTGAACTATAATTGAATGGACTCTGATTGTCTGCATTAGTACCGAAAAGACCTCCGGTAGCCATATTGAATACACCACTCATGTTGCCTCCTTGAACTGCCCGTTCTCTACTTTACCTATCTGTTTACCAGAGTCATCTTTTACATCACCTTTATCACTGACGAAGAACTTTTTCCCCTGAATCACCGTTACTCCCGATTGTACTTGTACTTGATTGTTCCCCACCATCACTGTCCCGTTGTAACCCTTTTGTGGTCTTGTCAGCCCCATCAATCCGCTTCCCTCCGCAGATGGAAAATATGAATTCGTTACCACGAATATCTCCTCCAACCAAACATCCTACATAGAACAGGACTCCGTATTGTCTTACCCGATGAAACAGGTTCGATGTTTCCTTTAAGGATTTTACGATACATACTCCCACTCCCTTGTTTTGACGCATCCAGTTAAAGAATCTTACATTGACCCTTAGAATATTCCTTGGTGTAGCCCATTTGAAAAACTCAACATGAGGTTCTACCTTCCATCCATCAGTATTAGCAACTATCAAACAAACCGGCCCACGGCCAGCTTTGAACTTCTTGCATTCATCCTCTACCAACATGAGTGAACTGAATGATTTTAGATTTTCCCTTGTGTAACCGTAGAAACTTTCCTTATCCATCTCTGGAATAAGTGGAAATGAACCTTCCTTATAAGCAGCCCAAAGTACCCACATATCTTCAGGTTTGAACTCTCGTATGAGAGGTTTAGACCTCTTGAATAATATTTGCCGTTTTTGTCTTGGTGTCAGAAAAGTTCGAGATGGTCTATCCGCCATTGGCTGGTTCCTTGGTTCCCTAGTGTAAGGTAGAATCCCGACCCTTTTCCGGTGGGAGAGAAATGCTGGTGGCTTACTACATCTCCAAATTGGAATCCTTGGCTGTAATAAGCATTTTTATTGTAATAAGAACTTCTGTTGTAACATGGGCCTGTATTTCCAGAAGTCGCGCCCTTCAATACTACTGAAGATATTGATACGTTGTATTCATCCGACCATTGAAAAGAGATATTCATTGTTGACTGAGCAGCGTCTCTATGATATTGGATACTTCCCAGTAAAATCTCGCTGTACCAAGGGAATGGATTAATAACGGTTTCATCTATTATTCTGGTAGTACGTGACGTATTAACACTGTACAAGGCAGCATCTCCCGCACCAGTCCCATTAATGTCATAGATGTTTCCTGCGTTATCACCCCATAAAACAGTGTAATTTGTAGTCCCTGGGTAATACATATACTTTGCGGCCAAGGTATTGAAGTTATTTTCGTGATCCGTAATATAAACTGACCAAGGACTTAAACCGGAATCAGCGGCATTATCGGTAGAGTCTGCGTATAGAATGTCCTTGAATAAAACTAATACTTTATTGCTTACGAAGAAATATATTTTTTGATAATCCTGCTCGTAAATTATTATCGCATCTGTCAAATCTTTAGTATGTGTCGGTATCCATCTTGAAATGTCATTAGCTCGTACATCACCAAAATACTGTACAGAACGCATCAGGTTTATATTTCCACCCTTTTTCATGTAGATTATATCGTTACCTATGTTCGCCATTGCTTCAGTACCTATTGCAGACGAACCTACATAAAAAGGTACGAATTGGAATGTTGAGCCTGATGTTCCGGTAAGATTGTAAATCTGCCCTTGGTTAGTGGAAATAGTCAATACATTCTGGAATAGTGATACTCCGTTTATTTCTTTAAGGTCTGGTGTCAACAGGTAAAACGCTTCTAGTCCGGTAGAAAAAGAACCTCCACCTGATGAAGTAGCCCCTCCTCTCAATGAGGTATCAAGTGAAGTTGGGTCTTCAAATTTTGAAGCTACTATCATGTGTGGATAGTGGACTCCATTTGACCATATATTGAAGTACCAGACACGGTTCAAATGAACTATACAATACTTTGCGGAGAAATTAACTCCAAGTCCTGTAGTCATGTCTGTCAATGAAGTGGCATCCCATTTCTTGACATTATTATGCGTGGTTGAATTTGCATCTACTATGATAGAGTAATCACCGAGAGACCAATATGTGTCCCTCATCTTTCCACCAGTTGTTATAGAACCTTTTGAAGTAAACGTAGTTCCATTCCATAGGTAACAAACATCACCAGAAAATACAAGTGTAGTTTCAGTGTTGTCTCTTTTAACAAGCTGGCAAAGACCAGTGATAGAACCTCCATTCGTGGATGTTCCTTTAAGGTCGAAAGGTTTTCGTGGCTTGTATTCTGTCTGTCTTGAACCCAACTCGAAATTCCAACCGGCAGAACATTCCTTTATGTCAGGATTCTCATTCTGGTTCAATCCTGCCGGAAATGTAATCAGCAGTCTTGGTATTTCATAGGCACTACTCGGAATAGACTGCGCCATAAGTAGTTCGTGGTTTCTTGGGGTTTATGAGACTCAATAATGTTGACCTTGAGTTGATGTATTGTGGATGTTGCTCGACAGGAGCGGAGAATTCCTTTGGATTTGAGTTGAATAAAGCCTGAAATCTTACAGCGGCCATTTGACAAAAAGTATTAGCCTCTATTCCTCTTATGAATGGAAGTGTGTCTGTAGCCAAAGTTGGAACTATGTCTTTTTCATAATCATAAGTTAAAACTATCCCATTATAAGTTGCGTCTGGAACCTGATAAAAACCAATCTGTTTTGTTGATCCTTCTACATAATACCACCATGAAGGTGAACCTGAGTCTGTTTTATATGTGAATATATTCGCCGAAAGACCTCTCTCCCCGCTCTCCCATTCATAGATGTAGTTTGAATTTGTTGAATCGTATAAAAACTGGTTTTCCTTCCAGAACTGTACGAAGTCATTAGCAAGTGAATAAACTCTTGTTCCAGTCACAAGAGTTATGGTAGAAGAATTTCTCTCGTAAGGGAAATCATAAAATGCCATAAGGTCAGTTAATGTATCCTGAATAGCAATTATTGCGAGGTTAAGCGTAGCTCCATGCTGAAGGTCTGCGAATGTGACTATAGGGTCTGTGTCTCCACGTATAACTCCAGTTATTCTTAGGATTCTGTTTACAGCATCCAGAAATGTCATTGTTGCAGGAGTGACTATAATTGGCATATTATTCTCTTAATTAACTATGATGTAATCGAAAGTTTCTATACATGTCGTTCCAGCCAGGTTGTCCGTATTCAAGTGTCATATTAGTTCGCATTAATTACTTGAAATTATGTACCAATTTGTCCCGTTATATTGTAACTCAGCCCATTTCCCAATCGTCGCTGCCAATATGGCTGTACCTGCCGAAGCACCACTTTGTGGGACAACATTCGACGATGCAGAAATTACGGCAGATGCTGTATAGGTGATTATTTTAAGCTTTCTCCAAGTATATTCTGCACCCGATGGAAGTGTAATCGTACATCCAGCAGCAGAAGAACTTAGGATTGTGTGTTCAAGTCCAACATAGGCTTTGTTTGCATCAACCGTGTAAGTTGCAGCAGTAGATATATTGAGAATCTGGTCTTTATATTTTGCACCTTGAATTGAATATGTGGAAACATCTCCTATCAAAGTCATCTTTGCAAGATTTGATGCACTGATATAAGTTTCAATCTTGGATGTGCAAAGCATACTACCGCCAATGATAGTTGAAGCTGCTCCGGCAGAATTCACATCAAAAGGCTTTAGCGGATAAACTGTCCCCCATATTCTAGGATTCACAATAACATGAGAGCTATTATAAATAAACATACCAAAATTAGTTGCCATGGTAGAACTGACATTTGTAATGGTGGGGCTTATTGCCGTATGATTATTCCCAAGGAAATATAAAGCTCCTGTCTGCGCTGTTCCATAAATTGTTTCAACTGTCGGGCAATTTATTGTACAATTATTACCATAATATACTTGCGAACCATCACTAATAGCCCTGTCAAAAATGCCATTGATAGTTGTGTCATAAATAGTTGTTCCATCAGCGCATAAAACGCCAACGAGATCATATCTATTGTAAGCACCAGCCGTTGTAAAAGCGGTAAGTGCTGAACTATACGAGTCAACCTTGAATTTATTTGAGTAAACCTCAGCAGTTGGGCAGGTTATTGTCAGTGATTTATTGACATCCGTTGTGATGTAATCAAAATTGCTGCGCGTAACAACGTATGGAGTTGTCGCTTCAACCACAACAACGGAAACCGTTCCAGCGCCAGCACCTATTACACCGAATCCTGAAAGATTGACTCCCTTGAGTTGTCCTGTTGTTACGTCGCTTTTGCAATAAATAGCTGGATTTGCAACATCCTTCTGTTTGATTATCGTTTTAGTGTAACCAGCACAATGCCAAACCTCTCCGCTTGCAGGTCGGTAATTATCAATCAAGTACGTCCCTGCCGGAACAATGAATTCTTTTGATGCTGTATGGGCAGAAGTAAAGCAAGCAGTTACGTCTATACTTCCAGTATTTGTTTGGACATCTGCTTTTTGTGCCGCAGTCATAAAATCAAATACACTTGGCAGGTCATTCCTTAATTTATCTTGCACTGTTTCGGCAACAGCACCAGTTCCAGATTGAATCCATCCAACCAATGAAGAACCTGAAGATGCTGATAATTGTGCCAAAGTAGCATAAGCATTGGCACTGTCATCTTCTAACAGAACATCATAAAGCGTATAAGTTGTACCACCATACGTTACGTTTATGTCGTATCTTCCATCTGCTGCGTAGAAGAAGAACTGTCCTTGAGAGTTTGGAGTGAATGGTTGGGTGAGTGATGCGAGTGAATTATTAGAGTAAATAGTTGCTTGAGAACCATTATGTACATTTACAGTAATAGATGCAGTAGGAACTATATTACCGTAAGTGTCTTGTACTACGTCGTTATACCTTTGCATAATATCCTCATGTAAATTACCCTACCCACTCGTTTGAATGGGCAGGAGAGTTACACTACAGTTTAGACGCGCAACTGCGAACTTTCACGATCCATCCCTGGTTGAGAATCTTCGCAACATGGAACGCCTTCCATGCAAGTGACGCAAGTTCGTTGAATGCGTCCATAGCACCAGCAGAACCCAATGGTTTGTAGATGATTTCTACAGCCGGAGGATTCTTAGGGTTGTACATTTCGTAGGAATTGGTGGCGTGCATATTACCAAGACCCACTGTACCAACCGCTTCCTGACCATATACGAACGAGTCATATACGTCAGTGTTTTTAGCTGATGCAGAACCCCTCATCGCACCTGTTACGCCTGTGGTAGAAGACTTACCGGCAGCAGACGCTACAGTAGAGACTTGGGTAGATGCCCAACGAACACCCGCTACAGAACCGAACTCAAAAGGCATGGTTTCTGTATATCCAGCGTACTGTTCAACTGGAATGAAACCTGTCAGGCTGCGGATGTCTTCTTCAACGTCCACATGACAAATCCCATAGTAGCTGGAACGGATAGGTTGAGTACCTACGTTTGTCGAACCCATACCGATAGGAGTGAAAGTACGTGCTGAATTCTCATTCAACAGGTTTGTTGCGTACTTTATATCACCTACCGAAATGGAATAGGCCACCGCAGAAAGATTTGCAGCACCACCCGTCCTGTTATTTGAATAACGTATATTGGTGGCATTCTGGTACTCGGTGAACATCAGCGAGTTAAGAGATTCACCCGCGTTCGCTCCCAAAGTGTCCAGAAGTTTTGCTGCTTTTGTGTTGACGTTGTAAAGGTCGATTTCCTCAGTTACAAGGATAGCGTTACCTTTTTTCAACACAGTTGCAGTCACGACAGACAAAGTTGGAGTGACGAAAGTACGGCCTACAAAAGCTGCCGCCGTTCCGTTAGCTTCAGCCAAAGTCGTAGTAGCTGCTGAAAGGTTATTGATACGCTCCCATTTCACTGAAGGAGACCCGCCACTTTTATCAAGTTTACCGGCGAGAGTCCCGTTGAAATAGGGCAGTTTTTTACGGGCTGCGGAAAGCAACCCTTTCATTAGTACATAGTCTACCGGATGCGTTAGCGTGGTAGCCATTGAGGTGATAGTTGCGGCCATTTGAAGCTCCTTGATTATGACCGTTCATTTAATATCCCGCTATGGTTCTTTCCCACTTTAAGTTAAATTCCTGTGGAGAGAGATTGTCCCATTCGTTACCTTTATCTGAATCGGTCGTTGTTGACGATGATTGCCGAGAGGCAGCTAAAGCCTTCCTGTTCGCAACAAGGGTAGGGTCTGAACGAACCTCGTACTTCTTTGCTATGGTGTTTGACACGACTTTAAGAGCCTTTGTAAAAGCTGCCTTGGCCTGTGGACTAGAATTTCGTCCGTCCCAAAGAGCCTTGAACTTGGGGTCTGTTCGTGCCAATTCCGATAACTCGAAAGTGGCGAGTTTTTCATTCTCGATACCTGATTCCTTGCTTACATATTCGGATGCTTTTGTGATTTCCTCCTCAACAGTCCTCTCCAAGGTTTCGCGTTCTTTCTTTGCGATGGTTTCTTGTGCCGACTTTAGGGATTCATGCAATGCAGTCTGATTCTTAGCCAAGTTCTTTATGAAAGCCTTATGTGCTTCGATGTCATAAGGATCGGGCACATCTATTTCGGTTTCACGTGTAACAGGCTTTGTTTCAACTGCGGGTGTTTGTTGTGTTTCTAATCCAGACTCTTTATAAAGGTCATCAAGAGTTTGTTCTGGTGCTTCTGTGACTACTTCTGTCTGGACTTCATTCTCTTCCATTTCATTCTCCATTTAAGTGAAATATTGATATAGCCATGTCATATCCTTGCTGAATACATGACTTTGCTTTGATTTCCTCTATATTTTCCTTAGCCCAATCATATTGAGGAATTATGGGGCGACTTTTCTTCAATTCTTCTAGTAACATCCTGAATTCTGGTATTTCGTACAGGTTTCTTAACAAATTCTTGTTCATAAAAGTAAGATTTCCTCCGCTTCCATCTCTTGAACCATTCTTATGTGTCTTATTTCAGCCTTCAAAAGGATTATATCTATATTGGTTATCCTGAATTCCAAGTCTGATGCTATTATTTTAAGTCTTTCAAGACCATCGTTATTGGTCTTTTTATTACTAGAATAGTAATTACTCACTACCGCTTCAACTGCCGCTTCTCTTACAAAAGTATTGTGTTTTGACTTTACCCTTAACTTTTCAAGTTCATCATCTTCATAAGTGAAGTAAAAGTAACCTCCACCACTTCCTGTTTCTGGAACAGGTATAGGTATTGAAACCCCAAACCCGTATCCATGCGAGGCTAAAGACCTTCCATACCCATAACCTCTACCTGGTATCATTATTGAACCTCGCTGCCAGTAGCTCTCCCTTGTTCATCCCTTACAAGTTTACGTGGTCTTACCATGTTTTTAGCGAGTTCCTGCATACCTTGTTTCAATTCTTCGTGAACCTTTATCAAATCTTGTGTGACTTTTGATTCCTTGTCTTGTCCTTCTTTTTCCTTTGAAACAGAAGATTTGACTCTTTCTTCAGCCATTATCAACTCGATCTTGTGTTCTACGTCCCTGACAAGGTTTTCAGCATCCTTTAGAGCTTGATTGACACGACTTTCGTTATTATTAGCGTCAGTCATGTGTTTATCCGCAAGATGTGCGATTTCACTTGAATGTTGGGCGTTTATCTTGTCTTCCTTGGCCTTATAGTCAAGATTCATCTTCTGCATCTTTACTTGATTTTGAGATTCAGAGTCTTTAAGTTGACCTTGGAGTTGCTGGATTACTCCCATCATTCCGTCCATCTTTGCCTTCAAGTCAGGAGGAATGTCTCCTTGCTTCATAAACCTTTCGGAGTTTTTAACTCCGGCATCGGTATAAATCTGTTTCAGTGATTCTTCAGGCTCTACTAGAGGAGCGAAGATAGGATTTGTCGTAGCGAACGAAGTAGCTTGTAAGAACGCTTGTTGTCTACGTTGTTCTCCCAACATTCCCTTGGTTCCTACTACCTCAAAATTGACTGTTTTAGGAAGGTCTTTATGTGTACTTCTCAAGAAGTCAGGAGAGTCTACTTCTGGATTGTAATAAGAGTATGCGAAGTCTTTTCTGGACAGATTCATGTAATGTTGGATGTAGAGAAAAGTCCTTAAAGCGTTATCCATCTTTACCGCAAATCCAAACGGGCCACTTTCGGAATCTGCTTGTTTAGTATTAACTTCAGTAGCGGTAGCTCTGTCTCCTACTTCCGTACCTGGACGACCCAAAGACTCTTTCATGGAAGCTATCCCATACTCAAGTCCTTCCAAAGCAGCTTTAGGGTCTCCAATCTCCAGAACCTTGTAATTTGCAGAACCTTTAGTAGAAGTCTTGGCTCCAGGATAAATCTCAGGCCCACCATTAACTACGAAATCTGGATCATTACCATCATAAACAATAGGCGGTCTTGTTTGGAGTTGAACTCCATTGACAAATTCGTTAGCAAGAATAGAAGTGACTTTCTGCATCGGACTTTGTTTAATTATTGGAGAAGTTCCATAAGGGTCTCTTACATCCATCCTTTCGTAAGTCTGATATATCAAAGGAGGATAAGGAGTTTTTATAACGTCTAAAAATACCAACTTACCGTTAGCAGTGATACATTTAGCCCTTGGGATAAACATATCCTCTTTGGAAATGTCGGTAGTTTCACCCCTTGATAATGTGAGGTCTCCCCAATAATAGACAAGTTTCAGGTCTTTAGTACGGTTTTCCTTATCTACATTCTCATCCTTGGGAACTTTCTTCAGGTTTTTAGGTATCCACCCTTCACCTACGGCTTGTTCCAAAAATTTATGTCTAGGCATGTATTGTTCTATGAACATCGTACCTGTATAGAACATATTAGAACCTACCAGAGAAGGAGATGGGTCTGGATAACAATTCCACATTGAATGAGGCTTCCAGACAGGAGAGGTGATTTCCTTTACATCAGTTCCCTCAAAATACATATCAAGGGAGTCTTCCACGACTTCAGCTACAAAACCTCCGTGATGAAGAGCCTCTTTTATAGAAAGTTCTACCCTGTCTACAAGTCCGAAGTCTATGTGTTGTTGGGTCATCATAGCTCTTAATCGACCATCTACTTGATCTTGGAATTTTTTGGGGACTTGTTCCTTCTCGCCAGTCTGAGGGTCTAGTTCTGTTGGAACTTCTATATGGGGTTCGTACCAACTTCTCATTTCAGGGAAAACTATCCTTTTAAGGTCAGAAGTCATAATCTCTGAAGCCTTGGCTAAAGTTCCCAACTCGAAAGTATTTATCCATGTTGATTCTGGATTGCCACCTACATCCATTGTTTCAAGAGCTACTTGACGGTCTACTTCCTTCCATTTACTTTCATTTGACTGGCGATAGTTACTTGTTTTTCTCTTTGTAAGTTCTTCTTTAAGGGTAGACTCAATCTTTTTGTAGTCTTTGTCGGTAACTTTCTTTACTTTTACCTCAAGTCCTTTGTCATCAAGTTCTAGTTGTTTGGAGTCCATTTTCCTATCTTTCGACCATGATTGTATTCAAATTTATACATTGTATGAAAAAGTGTTATATAAAGATTATAACTTCCCCAATCATCCCAAAATTCTTTACATTCTTTTGTTTTGTAAGGGTGTTCAAAATACCTTAAATCAAACATGTTTGAATTTTTGCTAGTAGAAAATTTTATCCCCAATTTGAAGCTCCTCGTTGATATGTTTTCTTCCTTGGTGTTACTGACATCGTTCTTGCGTGTCTTACCATCATAATGGCGTATCTTACTGCCGAGAGTACGTCATCATTAAGTTTTACGAGTTTTCCATTAAGGTCTCTATGGTACATCCTTCGTTCTTCAAGATAAGATTTACAACTTGAGAAAACTTTAAGTCTTCCGGTATTTTCTCTCTCTACCATCTCTAGTATGGAAGACTCTACGGAATTGCCACCTTCACCCTCTATTTGCCCTGCTTGTGGAGGATTTGTTGCTTTCCACGGAAGTAAGTTAAGTCCCGCATCGACATACACTTGGCGTAACTGTTGGCCAGTACCCTTCTCCGTGTTAAGGCCATCATGGGGCCAAGAGACAGGAACCCACGAACCCCAAGCCTTGATAGCTTCTGCTTGTACGACAGGTAACGCTCTCGATTCCCTATAAACGTTCGTAACATAAATCGTATCACTGTCCCTGTCCCATACTACTTTCCCCGACCCGAATGGGTGATCCCAACCAAAATCTATCCCTATTATCTGAGGCCAATGACGCGGTATCTCGAAAGGTTCAACTACTATTTGACTTTCTGGAGTGTCGAAAACCAAACCAGCACCCATCAAAGGAGTTCCTTTAGACCTCATCTCTCTCTCGTGAGGAGAGAAAGCGGATAACTTCTGTTCCTTCATCTCTTTTGTGAAGTGAGGTGCATCATCCCATCCAGCCTGAGTGATAGACTGACCTACAGAGAGATTATTCATAAACTGTGTTACGACTTCAGTCATTCCCTCTTCAGGAGTCATAGTTATATAAAGGACTGAGTTAGACCTAGAAAGTCCCGCCCTTAAGAATTGTGACCAGATATCTTTTGGTGGTTCTTCGTCAAGCCATCCAACTTCAAACCTGATTCCCATGAACTTTTTGAAACCCTGTTCGTAGGCACGTAGATAGATTTTGGAGTATCCTCCGGAAACATGCTTGACAGAGATTGAATCAATCGCGTTTGGTATACCAGCTTTTCTATGTGTCTTTCCGATGCAGTCAATGGGGATCGTGCCTGTTCCGATTTCTTTTTCATCTAATGGGTTTCCTAAAAGTTCACGTTGTACAATATCTCTACAGGTCTCGTTGGTATTAGACCCTACCATGATATCTACAGGGGAGTAGAAACGAGTTCCCTTCCACCAGTCAGGATAACGTCCTGTCGCATGGATGGCGGTCTCCATAGCCCCACAAAGCGTTTTTCCAATTTGATTTCCTCCGAGAAGTAATCTTTGGCTCGCAGGAAAGTCAGACTTGAATCCGGTAGCGTTATGAAATGCTAGTTGTTTAGGGTATGGTTTGTAATACTGTAACCTGTAAATCTTCTTATGCCTGTCAGCCTGAGCTAACAGTTTAGTCAAATCACTCAGGTCAGCCATTCAACAGTTTTTCCATATTCTCGTGGAATTTAATCAAACATATCCTGTATTCTTCTTCAGCAAAGTTTTTTCCTTGCAACCAATCAGGAAGTCCTTTTTCGATTGGATAATCTTCAAGAGTTCTTTTATAGGAATAATGAAGAAGAACTGCTCCATTAGCTATAGATTCTAAATCCATACGTCTTTTACCCATCCTTCCTTGAAATCTGAAGGTTTTGGGATTCCGTGAAAACACACTACTTTTGTACCTTTAGGAGGGTATGGTTTGCAGTGAACCTTGTAAGAGACGAATTCATCAGGAAAGAAGTCTTGTAACAAGTCTATCTTCTTTACGAATCTTCCTTGATCTAGATTATTCAGCCACCAAAGGTCTCCCATCTCATTACGTGGTTTTCCTTCAGATACCCACTCATCCCAAACAGAATAAGAAAAATCTCCAACTTCCCATGAGATTATTGCCGGGCCTACTCGTTTTGGATGGTAAAAGTCTTTCAAAGTACCAAACTTTCCATCATATCTGACGATTTCGTCAATATTTCCGACTATTAAAGTGTCCAAGTCCATGAAAATCACCCTTGAACCTTCTCTGAATAGTCCTCTCTTGAACATATAGAGTTTGCCCCACCATGTTTCCAGGTCTGAAGGGAGTTCAATGGTCTCTATAGAGTCTATGATTCCTTTTTTATCATCAGTGATACAGACGAACTTGAAATCTTGTTCAAGATTCTTCCTGACCATGTTATAGAGTCTATTTACATAAGCAGAGTTGTATAATTTTCCAGCTTTCAGGCAAACAAAAGTGATTTCCTGTTGCTTCATTCTTTTTTTCCTTCTTTCGATGTAGATTTTCTGATTCCTTTTGAACTTTTTATCTTCCCACCTTATAGATGCTCCGTATTTAGGATGAATTACTTGTAAATCATCTCTTATTTTGAAGATAGCTCCGTTATCTACCAGTCTCCAGATGAAATCCCTGTCTTCATAACCAGCCCCTTCACGGTAAATCTCGTCAAATCCTCCTATCTCAAGGAAAAAATCACGATAAATAGCAGCGCAGAAAGAAAGTCCAGTACCATCAGGACAGGTAGGTATCCTAACCGTAGAGTGGCAGTGGAATTTATTGTCTTCAGGACACCAAGCGGATGCAAGAACGTAACCTTTTCTCCCTAACTTTTCAAGTTCCTTTACCATCTCTTCAATTACAGGAGACTCATGGATGACTTCTATGCAACTTATAATCAGTATCTCTCTTGAGACCTCTGCTCCCCTGTTCCAAGGAACGATACAACTTAACGGTTCATCCTTTAATGGAAGACGGATCAGTTTATAATTTCCTTCGCTACGCGAATCCGGAAAAGGTTCTCTATTCCCATCGTCTATTACAATCTTCTCTATGTCGTATTTTTCCAGTGACTTTAGACCTAGTTGAGCCGCTTCAAGTCTGTCCCAATACGGTAAGATTATAGAGGTATTATGGGGATATTTTTTATCTTCTTCAGAATCTCTTGTTTGTAAGGCCATGCCAATATCAAGGTATAGAATGTAGTTGAAATCTTCTCTGAGGAAGGATGTAAAATAGTGATATGAGTTCCTGGTGTATTAAAACCTGACTTCACATCAGAATCGTCTATCACTTGGGAGATATGCCTGTTATCAAGTCCGGCTAACTGTAGAATCGTATTCGCCCTTCCAGACGCTCCATAAGCTGTCATACGGCCCGAGTCTTTAACTAATCTCTCTACAGTAGTCCTGAGTTCTAAAGCATGTTGCTTGGCTCTCTCACCGAACTTTATGAAAGTCTCTTTCTTTGTGAGATGTTCTTCAGACTCGATCATCTCTTTTAGTCTTTTAGTCTTGTTGCCTTTTCTTGATACAAGGTATCTTATAGAACCACCGTGGGTATCTATAGGGATAGCGTCGTAAAGAATTAAACCATGTCTGGTAAAGTGTTTATCTAAAGTCGTTGCAGAGTAATAATATATGTGTTCGTGATACACCCAATCGTACTGGAAGTTAATCATCTTACGAAGGTCGTGTACTTCTATTATAAGAGTCCCATCTTCTTCGAGTACTTTCTTGATGTTCTCTGTTACTGAATTTATATCTATGATATGAGCGAATACGTTATTCGCTACTACTACTTTGAACTTTCCTAACTTATTTACTGTATCTTTTGTGAAAAATTCGTTGTAAATCTCATGTCGTTTGATATCTTTTACCACGTTTGTAGCGGGGTCTACACCTACGGTCTTTATCCATAGGTCTGATAGAGCGTCTAACAGGACTCCATCGTTACAACCTATTTCAAGAACCTTATCAGGATAGAATTCATACTGGATGAAGTCTGCGTAACTCCTGAAATGATTAGAGATTGATTTTATCTTTGAAGAGAAGTAAAAATAATTCTTGAATAAGGTCTCTTCGTCTACCGGATCAGAGATTTGTAATAGATAACATGATTCGCAAAAATCAAGCGTAAGAGGATATTTTTTTTCGAACCTGAATTCTGAAGTCTTTATAAAAGCTCCTGCTAGAGCTACTTCACCGAAATCTATTACCCTTACTGTTTGTTCGCCGCATAGTTTACAAATACTCACGCAGCCCAATATCCTATATGAGTGACATTTTCTACATAAGACTGGTAAGAATTTTTCAGGTTAATCTTGTCTTCATTAGTAAGTTCGATGAATCCAACCTTGAAATCATTATTTTTTTTATGAAACTTTATAAATTCTCTTGCATTGAAACTTAATGTATCCTTAAGTTTTTCCTTGTTTTCATCTGTTAGATTTTTGATGAATAAGAAATTACAGTTAGTTTTATCGATATTATCTTTTCTGATAAGGTCGTAAACATATTTTTTATCTATTGGCATTTGTCCATTCCTTTATGTTTTCAAATACAAATGAATTTTTGTAAAAAGGTGACTTCCCATAAGGAACATGCCAATCAAGTTCGTCAATGACTCCATCAACCTCTAACTCGCTTTTACGTTTGGTTTTTATGACTTCACACCTTTTCCCTATGGAACCGGCAAAGTGCATTACTGAAGTTGGTACTGTCACTACCTTTTCTAAAACAGATATAAGCGCGATGACACCTTCTATATCGTTTCTTAAATCCAAATCTGGTCGTTCTATATCATCTGAACCGTCGAACATCTGTTCGTCATACTGAAGACTAAGTGGATTTTTCAACTTCAAGTCACGTGGATCAAGATAACCGTGTCTACCTCTCCATGAGACTCCTATTCGTCCTCTATATTTCTCGAACTCTTTTACTCTCTCTGAATTGACTTTAATGAAAGGTTTTCTAGGGAAATCTTCTTTCCTTTTCCTGAAAAGGCATAAAAGGTCAGCAGCAGGGATGTAAGCTGAGTAACCTCCCAAAAGGTCATCCCTTGCGTCTATGTTTCTTTGTTTTGAATCTATGTTAAGACTGTCTTTGAGAATCTTTACGAGTCTTTCATCACAAGCGTAGGAGACTTTATTTACCCTTACAGAACATTCAGGGAGTAACGAAGCCCATAGAATCTCATCCCCTATTCCCTGCTCACCTATTACAATAAGACTGTCTACATTATTACCAACCCAAAAAGGGATAGTTTTAATCCCTTCTCGCATGGTAGCGGCCCACTCATCCCTGTATTGCCATCCATCCCATTCCTTGAAGTTACCCTGAAGGATACGGGCGCAGCAAAGGTTGAATTTGACCTTATAGTCTAAATTTTGATATGCAGATGCCTCGGAGTATAACTTTACTGCCTTTCTAAAAGACCTGAGTGTCTGGTTTATCTTCAGTTTTGAAGCCGAAGACCTGTTGAGCATGAACTCAACATCAGAAACTAGGCTTGAGATTGCTTGTACTCCTTTGTCCTCTTGTCCAAACCATGCCTTTCAACACCAGTATGGACTTCAGGCTTTTCCTTAAGAGAAGCGAGTTCTTCCTTAAGACGTTCGTTCTCAAGCTCCATCTCTGTTTTAACAGACTCCGGAGGATTTACTTGCTCTACCTTGCCGAAATAACGGTCATTAGACCAAAGACGGTTAGGCTTTACACCCCTTACAAAGACGGCTTGACCATAATTTACTCCATGTGTTTCCTGGTAAGCTCGAAGAGATTCTTCAGTCCAAGAATCAGCACCAGCCATAGGAACCATTTTCAAAATATCCTGTTCACGTACTATTTTCACTTATTCCTCACTTTCTTAAGTCCTTTAGCCGTAGTCTTGGAACCTTTCTTAAGACCTATCTTATTTAGAGTCCCATAAACAGCATTAGGATTATTGGGGTATTCTTTCTTTAACTTCTTCTCTACATCAGCTACGGCTTTCATAAATCACTCCCAAAAAATATAAATAACCAATCCTATAAGAGTCATCCACCAAGGCAAAAACCATGCAGCCAATAAAATCAGGAATATCAAGATTTGAAACCGGGTAATATAAGAGTCCTCTTCCTCAATTCATCCCTTATCGAGTCTCTTTCCTCTTTCAATAAAGAATTCTCTTCCTTGAGATGATCGTTCTCCTCCTTTAACCTGAAAGCAGCATCCAAAGCTGAATTTATGTTCCTTATATCTTCGTCAGTTAAAGTCTGCATTCTATTTTCCTACGTCAGGCCCCTGTGGATAAGTTTCATCTTCTTCATCGTAAGCATCACGTTCGTTTTCAGGCATCATACGCTTCTTCCTCATCCAGTTACGACGATATTCCTTGCGTCCTTCAATATCAGCATACTTACCATGACGTGAACTACCATTTGTATGCTTGTGAACTACCACAGTATCAGTGTGAACTACCAATTCAGTAGAGTAGAGTTTCATAAAAAATAGGGGAATGGGTATAGACTTAAACTCTCATCGCCAATGGGGGGCCCCAACCAGTCAGTAACCACTCACTTAAGCATGCTTAGTCAGTACTCACTTACCACATTATCATTTGACATAACATCCGATATGCGTATATTGGCTACGAGTGTTCACTAACATATTCAATGGGTTAGTGTGTAATTGATGATGTGTGGAGAAGTGTGGGTGCCAGGAATAACCTATTCATCAATCCATCGCATCTATTGAACAACTGATTAATTAATAGTCAGCTGTTCAAGTATATTGATTCTTGGGATGTTTCTTTGTTTGGGTTAGCTTGCATGATGACTGATAACAGTTCTGGATTTTGTTTCACCAGGGCTACTAATTCAGCCTGTATTTGCTCTAGGCTTTTAGCATCATCGGCGTTTATGTTTGTTTGCTCTACATTGGAAAGGCTGGGAAGGGTTTTAGACAGGAATAGCTCACTTGCCTTTAGTTGTATAGCTGTCATGTCTAATTGACCCTCTGCGGCCTTCTGTACCCTTTGCATGATCTTTGTGGCGGCAATATCCATCTTATGCTTCTCTGTAAGTGGTTTGCCTTTCTGCCAGCCTTTGGGCTTCTTTCCTTCGCTCACTTCTGCCCCTTGATTACTGGCTTTTTCGGCATGTTGGTCATTTTGGCTTTCTTGTTTTGTGCCTTCATTTTCTTGTTAGGCAAAGGCTTCCCGTTCTGTCCTGGTGCTTTCATTTATTTCCCCTTTTCCAGCCATTAGGTAGACTTTTACTACCAAGCGATCCACCGGGATTAGGATGAGCAGCTCCGCTATTTGCGTTATTCTTCGAATTACCCCAATTACCAGTAGCTTTCGGTTGTGTCTTTGCTGTCTGATCCGTATTAAATTTGCCTTTCATGTCAGTCTCCTGTTAAAATACTCTAGTGCTTTGATATTGAATGTATTTTTTTGTTCGTAAGTCCTTAATCGTATTCCGTTATTCTTCATCTTTCGCCATAGCACAAAACATCCATTGCTTGTTCTGTCTATCCGGTCGATATATATATATTTAATGAACCATTTTTTACCCTGATCCTCAAG
>Ga0075360_1000003_pt1 | contig 26771 bp, 44 predicted proteins | sample WestPond_TuleC_D_FD_120060 | JGI IMG/M metagenome (GOLD analysis project Ga0075360, IMG submission 120060) | Natural and restored wetland microbial communities from the San Francisco Bay, California, USA, that impact long-term carbon... | ecosystem: Environmental > Terrestrial > Soil > Wetlands ...
GCCAAAACGCATCTATTGAGCGAGGGCCGCTTTACATCATTGCAATACATTCTTGTAAAATATGGCGCGGCTGAGTGGGCGGATGATACACACAAGGGTGGGATTGACTTGACCAAAAAAGGATATGATTTCTTTGACAACTTGGAAGAAACATGCCCCCCACTTAACCAAGATGCCCCTAAAAGCCCCCCTATCGGCCCAAATCGGTCGATAGATAGCACATTCACCCCATTTCAGTAGGGGAGAGGAGAAACTATGAGCAAGGCAAAAAACATTTTTTCGACATACGCTTTACTTTGGGTGGTTTATATCTTGTTTCTGGCTGTTCTTATGCCACATACGGCGTGGACATTTGGTCAATTTCAGCAAGATAAGACCACATATAACCCGCTTTCATGGATGCTGGCATTTGCGGTTGAGTGCGTTATCGCGGTTTTCACTCATAAACTTTCAGAATTTCTAACGGCGAAACGAAAGGCAAAAGGATGGGCTGTTTTCTCTAAATGGGTAAACGGTTATTCTGTTGGATTGGCAATGGTACTGATTATCAGTTCGATTGCAAACCTGGCCTATGCCGTCCAGTTCGCTGGAAATCTTGCGGTGTTCGCTGCATGGGGTATCCCGGCGGAAGTGTACGAATTTGCGTTCGGTGCTATGCTCCCGTTTGTATCTCTTGTGTTCGCTCTGGTTTTGTCCAAGATGGCTGATGACGAACGGGAAGTAGACCCGGCCATACAAGAAGCGAAGCAACAGGTAACAGAACTTCGCTCGCAATTGCGCGAGAGCGAACGCGGGCGCAAGTTGGCCGAAGATAGATTCGGAACGGTTACGGACATTGCGAAAATCTTTGTAACCGAGAACAAGAAAGAGCGAATCGCAGCGATTTATCAGCGATGGCCCAGCCTGTCTAGTTCGGCTATCGAGATTATGGCCGAAGCAAGCCCGGCGCATGTTTCGGAAGTGTTGAAAGAATTGCGAAAAAATTAGGTGACAAAATGACCCGTAACCACATTGTAATTATAATAATCCTAATTATCTTGTCCGCCATCGTAGCACGGCTGTACATGCCGCTTGACACGGTGGAGATAAGGAGATAAAGCATGTTCACTTTGCACAACGGCGATTGTCTCCAAGTCATGCCTTCCATCCCTAGTGGAAGTATTGACGCAATAATCACAGATCTGCCTTATGGCACTACTGCCTGTAAGTGGGATACTGTGATTGAGTTTGCGACGATGTGGAAGGAAGTCAAGCGGGTACTGAAACCTTACGGTGTATTTATCACCACGGCCAGCCAGCCGTTTACAAGTGCGCTGATTATGTCTGATTTGGATTACTTCAAGTACGAATTAATTTGGGATAAAAATTATAGTGGTGCGCCAGGACTTGCAAAATATAGACCCATGCCAACACATGAGAATATAGAAGTTTTTGGAATTGGCAGAATAACCTATAACCCCCAAATGCAGAAAGGAAAGCCATATACAGATATAAGAAAAAATGCAGGTCAAAAACCAAAAAACAATGAACATAAGTTAGGCTATAAAATCCACCAACCAGTTTTTAATGACGGAACAAGATACCCAAAGTCTGTAATCTTTGAACAAAAGAATAATAAGAAAGGTCAGCACCCAACCCAAAAGCCCGTTGCGCTTTACGAGTACCTAATCCGCACCTATACCAACGAAGGCGAAACCGTCCTTGATATTGCAATGGGTTCGGGTACAACAATTGAAGCGGCAGAACGAACAGGGCGCAATTCAATTGGTATTGAAAAAGACGAAGGTATCTTTCAATCGGCGGTCTTACGGCTTAGGTCATTTACGCCTTCTAACCGCTTGCCGCTTGACGTAGTAGAATCTCCCGTGTTACCGGGTTTATCAAAACAAGGCGGAACAGATGACAAGTAAAACGACCTGCAAGAAAACACGTAAACCATTTGTAGAGAAGTTGCTCAAGGCCCGCCGCCGAATGTGGATTAGCTGGGCGGGCTGTAGCTTTACCTATCGACTGGATAGCAAGGGGCCGGGACGATGAGTGATTTACTGATTTACCTTCGTCAATCCTTTATGCCCCGCCGCAAGTGGTATAGGGAGCAGTATCTACAAAGTAATCACTGGATAAAATTTAGGCGCGCTCGAAAATTTGCACAACACTATACTTGTCAGATTTGTGGCTATGCTGGGCTGCGCGTTGATGTCCACCACCTGCCAGTGGGGTATTTCTTTCTTTGGATGGAGCAATTTGTACCCGGGTTGACTGTGGTACTTTGTAGGGATTGTCATAGGGCAGAACATGAGACGAAATAAATACAACGCCAGAAAAACAGAAATAGACGGGATTGTATTTGATAGCATCCGGGAATCTCGGCGCTATTCAGATTTGAAGCTGCGACAATTTGCCGGGGAAATATCGCATCTCGAAATTCATCCGGCCTGGGACTTGGATGTAAACAATGTACATATCGGAAAATACACAGCCGACTTTATTTATATCGAAAATGGGAAAGCGGTAATCGAAGATTCAAAGGGCGTAAAAACACGTGATTATATTTTACGGAAAAAGCTAATGAAAGCACTTTATGGTATTGAAATCGTCGAAGTTTAGTGCTACAATAATTCTAGCTTCTCATGTCCTCCCTTTCTCCTAGAACCGCCCCCATCCTCCGGGGCGGTTCGCTTTGTGGTAGAAATGGGCGCGGGGCTGAATCTTGGGCGGTTCGTCAAAAACGACGTACGACACGGTAATTGCAGCGGTGCATCCTGTCAATGTTTTGGCAGGTGGATAGCTCCCTGGAATGAACCGCAAACACCGGGGCAGCAACGACCACAACAGTGTCACCCGAGCGACCTGACAGCCCTGCAAAACAAAATCCCGTCATTTCGGCGGGATTTTTGATGTCTATGCCATTTTTTTCATGCGCTCGAATGGCGTTTCTTGCTCTAATAGCCAGGGATAACCATCATACCAAAGCAGCGCCCCAAGTGCATGAGCGTTTCGTTTCATCGTTCGCTGCGCTACATATTGTAGGCGCTTTTTCTCATCCACGCAATGTCCCATTTGTATGCACCAATATGTACTTGACGGGTCAAGGTTGCGAGCCAGCATGTGACTATGGCCCATAAAGACGTGCATGTGTTCCTGAACGGCGATTTTTATAGCTTCTTGCGGCCCCGAGCCATAGGGATGTTCAATGCGGGATTTTATCTTGCCATCGATAAACATATAGTAATAGGGAGATAACTTCCAATTGTCCCCAATCTCTAAGAATTTACCAAGTTCTGCAACGCTTTCATTAAAGCCCTGAAAGCGATTTTTCCAGTTGTCATGATTTCCCATTGTATAAAATATTGTGGAAAAAGCCCCGCCGATTTCAGAAACAAGTTTTCTGACGGTTTTCATCTCTGTTGTTATGGTGTTGTCTGGGTCTATTGGCTGGCGCTTTTCTTCTATTTCGATAAACTCCTGACGTAGTATTTCCGGGAGTTTATTCATAAACGCCATTGTTTTGGGATCGTCCACTAGCGCCACCGGCTGCATCTCGAAATTACCACCCCATGCGCTAAAATTAGAAAAGTTTACCAAGTCCCCAGCAATTGCCAATTGATTTATTTTCAGGGCTAGCGCCAGGTCGATACACCTGTTGATCCAGTCTGAATCATGATAGGGGGCGTGTATATCGCTCAAAATTAGCATGTCGCCCTGCGCGGTTATCTGGTCATCAAATACCCGCGCAGGAGACTGCGAGACGACCGGGCGAACGCCCAGGGCGTTTATTGTTCTCAGTTCTTTTATCTTTGATGCCACTGCTGAATGTGTTCGTTTTATTGATTTTGCAATTAGTTCTGTACTTTTTCCCGCCATAAACAGACGTATTAATTCAGCCTGTTCGTTATCGTTCCAGGATTTTCCCGGCATGATTTTCCCCTTTCTTATTTTCACCCATGCCTATATTATACATCCGATTAGGCGCTGGGCAAAGCGTGTAATAAAACATCCCCGTATAATTCAGACTCCCAAGCGTCAGGTGCAGGCTTGGTTAGCCCGCTTCTAAAACTTCGGGCAATTCCATCCAGCCAACAACATTACTAATACTGTTGTTTGGAATAAATACAATTGCCTTATCTATCATCCATCTGTTGAATTGAAAAACGCCGCAACAAATATACTTGTAAGATTCATTTCTGAGTGTGCCATTCATGTTGAACTGATCGCCACCAGTAGCTTCGGCTAAAACTAAATACCGTCCTTCTTTTTCTGGATTATCTCTTTTGAACATAGGACACCTTTTTCGCGCCAGACTTTCGGGGTTCCTGCTTTGTTAGGTGGCGTATTTGGATAATGGCAACGCGCGGAATTGTCATGCCATTATCGAGCGCCCCAGAACCGAAACTTTCCGACATAACTAAAACTATTCTGTCTACGCTCTCTCGTAATAAATATCCTACGGATTTGCACACAAGAGAATCGTTCCAGTTTTTCATTTCTTCAGAACCGTGCCAGCCATCAAAAGCCTGACTATCTACCCATTCAACTTCTACAATTTGCATGGAAGCACCTAGCGGCGGGCGTTAGGCGCGCCGCGATTTTTAGAATTACGATGATTCAGACGCAGACTTAGCGGCGTGGCTGCACGCTTTGTTGGGCGGCTCTTTGGGAACTGGATTTCTGAGCGGCAATTCAGGCAGGTTATAGCGAACCAACCATTTACCGCAATGCCTTCGTGGACAAAACCACATTTTTTGCAAGTTACATCAATGTATTTCATGGATTCCTTTCTGTGGGCGAAGCTGCCCAACGGATTAGATTAGCGGTTTTCCGCAATCTGGACAATAATCAAATTCACGGCCACGACCATCATTTGTATAGTGATTGCCGTTGGCGCACGCGATGGGCAAATCCGCTGCACCTGGTGTTTGGCGGACTTTAAGAACGCAAGGCTCTGCGTTCAGTACATTTTCAAACAGGCAAATAGCATTAGCTACCTGGGTTGCCTTACTCAGGGATGTGTCACTGGATAAACTCACGAGAATTTGCATAGTTCCTTTCTGGCGGAATAGCCTGCCTAACAGCTATGGTTTAGCGGCAAGTGCATCTTTTTTGTCTTGGATGCACTCAGCGCAGCAAGGCGATCCGAGCGATTTAGGATTACCGCAGGCGCACTTGTCCGCTGCAACCGGTATTAAGCTCAATGAGCAATTTTTGCCAGACAGTGACACAGTAAATACGCCGCACTCACAACTTACTTGCCAAAGACCTACACCTATTACGGTACTCATCTGATGACCTTTTTCACAACGCATAATTTTTTCCTTCCTACGCCTAACTTTGGCGTTACCGGCAAGTGACCGGGATAACGCTATTTTGATGGAGCCAGATTATCAGCCTGGATAACCTGGTTTGTCGGAACCGGAGTCACTTGTCCGGTGGACGCGTGTTAGGCGTGCCTTGCCATTGGCCCAAGCCGTAAGAGCCTGAGACCAGGTTTCAAAGCCATCACGCTCTGCCGCTGCCTGCCACCGGGCCACCTTTGCACTGCTGCGCTTCGTGCTGGTAGTATCACCTTTCGGGGCCGGGAAACCGGCCCCCTGGCTTTTTGTTTTATCCTTCATACCGTCTCCATCCTTTTTCCAGATAGAGAGCAGGTACTGCTTCCGCTCTCACCGCTACGTAAACTTTTTCGCTGTCTGTTTCGGTGGTGTCGCAGATTGTGACTTTCCAGCCGTCAATTACAAGTTCTTTTCCAAGAAGTTGCTCGTGATTTCCCGCTACTGTTTTGTTTCCGATTGTCTTTTTCATTTCGTTTCTCCTGTTTGATTTGTTTTCGTTCGATGTTGTAATAATATCACCGTTGTACAACGCTGTCAAAGGTAAACAGGAAACTCGTTTTATCATTTCTGCAAGGTCGCGGAACAAACGCCTAACGGCTATGGTTTAGCGGCGGGGCGGATTGATAGAGCGACATTTTGAGCAGTACGGTTTCTCTTACACGACTTCGCCGCCACAATGGGCGTAAGCCCCGTCCGCTGCAACCGGTGTTGAGCCGCTTGTTGGCAAAAAGACAGTGACGTTATGTGATCCGCAATTACCGCAAGTATCGTTATTTTCGGGCATTGGTACGCCCATAAGAGTACAATCTTCGCAAAACATGATTTTTCCGGGAGCCATATATTTATGCCTTTCAGCGGCCGAACGGCGAACGTTACCTGCCGCCGCTTTTGGAATTATCATCGCCGTGGATTACGCCAGCGGCGGTCAGGTGCACGTAATGTTCGGCGGCGGCATTGACCGAAAACCCATCAATCGGAATGGAACGCGCCAAACGAAGCAAGAGCAAATTGACATCGTCAATCAAAACATGGTATTCCATGCCGCGCCCATAGGTAGAACGACCATCGAGAAATTCATCAAATGTAATCGGAAACGGGATTTTCAAACCCATTTCGCGGGCTTTCTCGGCAGTCCAACTAGCAAGGCGTTGGTGGGCAACAACGATATAGGCTCCAGTTTTTGCACTTTCTCGGATAAGAGCAACCGTCTTTCCGGTGCCCCTATCTCCTGCGATGACCTTCATGGCTTCTCCTTGCGGCAACAAGCCGCCGAACGGCTGGCGTTAGCGGATTGGGGCGGCTGGTACTTTACCAAAAAGCACTACGCCCGCCCCAATTCCGCTGCACGCGATGTTAGCCACGTTTTAGACATCAAGGCGGCGCAGGATTGCACCGAGACGATATGCCAGGCTTTCAGTTTCGATACGGCGCTGGCGAAGCATGGAAACAATTGGCGACATGGCTTCGATTGCATTTGTTTCCGAGCGGAGTTGAGACGGTTCAGGCTCGCGCATGACACACGACAGACGGAGTTCGAGCGCGGCAACCATTTCAGAAACTTCCGCGCTCATTTTTTCCAGTCGTTGCAATTCCTGCTGAATTGCTGGCGTTTGAACGGGGGCACTTCCAGTATTTGCAAACATATTTCTCCTTTAGGAATAAGTGGCTAACGGCTGGCGTTACTTGCCGGGGGCGAGCGTAGTTCCCGTTGATTTACCGGTCAAATCTTCGAGTGTGTATAATGCCGCGTTGACGGAGGCCTTCCCCCGGTCAAGTGCACGCGGTGTTGGGCGGATTACTGCGTTTGCAAATGGGCGATAATTTCGAGCACCCATCAATGCAAACTCAGCCGCCTTATAAGTTTTGAAATGTTTTGCAGAGCGTATATCGAGCGTACGCCCTGGATCGCCTTGCCATGCGGCAAGCCATACACCTTTTTCGAGTTCGACAATTGGCATTTTTGCTCCTTGATTATGTTGAGCGAGAGCCGCCCAACGGAATGGTTTAGCGGCGAATGCCCGTTCCCCCGCAGGCCAGACAGGGCCGGGATGCGGTAGGATAGTTTGGCTGATAGCGCCCGCTCCCGGAGCAGGACGGGCATTTGTCCGCTGGAACCGGTGTTGGGCGGCTTTCTAAATCCAAGATGGCTTCATTCAGGCTATCGCGCAATTCTCGCGCTTCACTCAGCGACCACTCGCCTTGTGCCCCGCCAAGCAATACAATTCCATTACCGACTTTTTGAAACATAAAGCCTCCTTTGCGGGCCGAGAGCGCACCAACGGTTTGCGTTACCTGCGCTTTGCGGTAGTGACCCGTCCAAAAAGAGCCGCCGCCCGCAAAGCGTCAGGTGCACGCTATGTTAGTTTTCTTCACCGCTTTCCTGCTCATCTTCTTCAAATTTGCGAATGAGCAAGGAAGTAAACTCGCGGGTCATATCAGCCAGCGCAAGTAAAATGCTGGTGATTTCAACATTGACAGGAATCGCGTCAGTGAGGGCAGACTTCACCTTTGACACTTCAACGCGGCGGGCTTGCTGTTCTTTCGTGATTTTCATTGCTCTCCTTTGCAAGATGAAAACTAACGGCTGGCGTTAGGCGCGGGGCGTGTCAAAGCAAGACGCGCAGGCCCTGAACGCTTCACTGCCAACGATTTCACCGCAGTTGGAGCACACGGTAGCCCCGTCGCTCTGCACGCGGTGTTGGGCCGCTTCACGGAGCGCGGCGAGTTCTTGCAATGCTGCCGAAGCCCCACAGCTACACCTGCCCATTGTGGAGTATTTCCCGGCCAGGCAATGCGGCCCATGTTTGATAAAATCTTCGATTTGCATGTGATTTCCTTTCAGAAAAAGCGGCCCAACACTTGTTATACTGCGCTGTGTTACAAATCAAGTATAGCACCTTTTTTCAGGGCGTCAATACCCAATTCCATAGCTATCCGGGCCGCCGCACTTCCGTTTTCCTTTATCCACTTGGCTACCCAGGGCTTCCACCTAACGTTTTGCGCCTCGTATTGCTTGGTGTTCTCTGCAACATAGTAAACGCGGGTCTTACCTTTGCCATCGTCAACAAAATCGACGAACACGGCAAGCGGTTTCAACCCGCAGGAGGTGCATTGAACATGCAGATGCGGTACCCGCTTCTGTGGCGGGGGTACTGCAATTTCCTTGCAGTAGGGACAAAATGAATTTGTTATAAATTTATCCATACCTGTATTGTACCACAATTCTTGGCGTAAACACAGATTTGCATATTGTCACCAACTTGCCAAAAGTGGCGAATTACCGCAATGTTTCTATATTCATCTCCTGAATTTCATTCATTGAATTTAGCCCGCGCGGGTGTATAATGAGTATGTAAAAATTTGTCAAATAATCGAAAGGATAGACTATGACCGCTGAACTTCTCGCTTCAACTCTCGCTGTGATTTTATCGCTCCTGTTTTCTTCCGTGCCAGGGGTGAAGGATTGGTATGACGCGCTTGACGGTACTACCAAGCGCCTCGTGATGGCTGCTGGCTTACTCTTGGTCGCGGCTGGGTCTTTCGGCTTGGCCTGCGCATCTCTTGCCGGTGATTTTGGGCTGGCCTTGACTTGTGATAAACCGGGCCTTATCGGGCTTGTTCAGTCGTTCGTTGCCGCCTTGGTAGCAAACCAGGCAACGTACTTGCTGACTGTCCGCAAGGGCGGTTAATTATCTGGGGAGCCTGCCCCGCTCGAATTTCGCCGCGTGACAAAAGAGACGCGGCACAGCGAGACGGGGCAGGCCATTGATATGACGATACCGGCGTGGATTGTTTCAGTTGCTATGATTTCATCGGCGATATTTTTACTATTGTCACCGATGCCGAAATGGGTTAAACGAATGCTTGCCCTGGCTGTTGGATACTTTGGATTATCATATGCAATCTATTCCGCGTTGGAGCCGTCCACAGAAACACGTATTTTTTTCACTCGTCTTGGCTTGCTAATCATGGCGCTGGCGATGCACTTATCTATACTAGGGTGGAAATGGGGACAGAGAAAATGGAATCAGCGCTTATAGGGGCGGCGGCGGCTATCGTGGGCATTTTACTGGGATTTTTTTTCAAGTCGTTATCGGGTGAGACTGGTTCAACCGTGGCGAAAACGTCCCTGGAGGCAGCGGAAAAGGCCATTGGGATGTATTCGGAACTACAGACGAAATATGTGGAACTAGCTGGGCGCGTTGAAGCGCTGGAAACCGAAAAAACCGAGATGCTGGAAAAGATAGAAAAGCAAGCCATAGAAATCACGGAACTCAGGAAAGAGAATACGAGTTTACGAGAACAAATCAACCGCAAGGGATTAGCTCGAAAATGATATTCGATGCAATTATTTCTTTTTTATCAGGAATCTTGTTTCATCAAACGCGGCGCGTGACGGTTGATATGCCGCACGGCTGGAGTAACATTTCAGAGCATGTTATCGGTTGGTTTGCAATTTTCGCAAATTATCTTTATTGGTGGAAGCGTATCAAGGGGATTGAAAGCCCCTTTTGGCGCGGAGTTGTGTCAATCGTTTTGGGGCCGCTTTTTATGGGCGGCGGGATTATCTTGTGTTGGATTTTAGAAAGTGGTGACAAATGACAGACAATCTCGACCGGGTGCGGGCTGCTCGTTTTGCGGCTGAATGGAAAAAAGGCACAGACATGGACTCAGTCGTGCATCATCTTTCGGCGGTAGAAGTGGCTGCGCAGGGCGGCCCGCTGCGCCGTTGTACCGTTACGATTACATTCGAGCCAGAGCAATTTATCAAGCCGAATACTTTGAAAATTGAGCAACATCATCGGGCGGTGAGCGCATGATTGCAAAACCATTTGAGCGAAAAAGTATATTTATCTGGAATGTGCCAGCCATTGAAGGCGGCGATCCGCAGAAAATAGCGGCGCTTCTAAAGTATCACGGCTTCAATTCCGTTATGCCAAAATGCGCCGACGGTGTATCTGTTCAAAAGCCCGGGGTTTTATCGTTCCCCCTATGGCTGGGAAAACCCAATGTTGATAAGACATTCGTCGATGTTATGCACGCTAATGATATTGCTGTAATCGGCTGGGGTTTCAACTATGGCACGAATGGCGACGGGGAAGGACGCATTGCGGCCCAGCAATGTGACGCCCTGGGGTTAGATGGCTGGGTTTATGACGTTGAAGGAAACTTTGAGAACTATTCTGATTGCGTAGCGCGCGCCGGTCAATGCGTTGGCACGTTTCGTAAGACGATTGTAAACTCTGTACCAACCGCACTTTGTACGTGGTCGCACTTCAAAAGCCCAAGCGGGGGAACCTGGCATTCGACATCGCTCCCAAGATTTTGGGCCGGGTTTGTCGATTACTTTATGCCGATGATTTATTGGGCGAAACTGGATGCAAATTCAAAGCCCGTTGTGATGAACGATGCGCAAATAGAAACCTATGTGGCGGGCAGTTTTGACCAATGGCGTACCTATGTGGGCGATAAACCAATCGTCCCGGCGGGCCGCGCCTATACCGGGGACGGGAATGTAGTTATTCCAGAAAATATTGTGGCGTTTGATGATTATGCCCATGACCTGGGCGCAAAAGGGATCACCTATTGGGTGCTAGATTCGGCGCAAAAGATACCTGCCGTGATGTCTGTTTTGAAAGCCCTAAACGGTCAAGTTATCCCAGAGCCTGACCCAACTCCCGATCCTTTGCCAGCCGTGCCGGTATCAAAGATTATCAGCATTAGCCCACAACCTGCTAAGTTAACCGATATTTTGATTGAGACCGACGTAAACGGCATAAAGTATCAACAGGCCCTAAGCTATGTACCCGTTGCCCCGCCGCCGGTTACACCGCCCGCGACCGGAACAAATCTCTATCGCATAAAAGATGACATCGAAGCGGGTATTATTCCGAATGGTACGCGCGCCTATTTACGCGTTGGACTCCCGTCAACCGTAAGATTACAGGGCGGGACGGGAACGATCAATCTTCCAAAAGCCTGGATGGATTATGTCAAGAAAATCAACGTAACAACAAAAAATTACAATTATTTAGTTAAGCCCGATTCGGGATGGCATAATCAGGGAGAAGAAAACCACTTCGAAGAATTGACTTTTTCGGGCAATGTTCTGGATGTGTTACGCATTGAAGGAAACCGGGCTTATATTCGGACATATTTCACAAACGAGACGCCACCAACTGAAGCCATTCAGCCGCGCGAAAAATCATTACATCCGCTGGTGCAGATGTTTAGCATTCAGTACCGCGACAGGTTGGACATGTCAACCGATGGGCGCTACTGTCTTACGCTGATAATTGCAAATCCAGGTGAACAACTTTGGATTGACACCCGCGAAATTGTGAAGGTAGGCTGAACCTGTGTCAGAGCCGTGCCCCGCCTATGATGTTAGTCTGTCTAGATGCGAATCGGAAGGAATCGCCGGTGTCGTTGTTGGGGAACGCGGCACCGGTCTTGCCTGGAAGTTTGCCAGGCATCACCGAGACTTTACAAACTCATTACACCATATGTGTATCGATGGCCGCATAATCTGGAAGCGTTTTTTATTGGCAAAGCTCATGGGATACACCGAAGCAAAGCAGGGCCAGATTTATTCTGGGCTACGGCATCATGTTATTTTTGATTGCGCCGCCTGCTTGGACGCACAATCGAACGGCTATAAAGGATATGTAAGGGAACTAAAAAGGCATGGATGAAAGGATAAAATGAGAGATTATCTAGGTGACATTCTTTCGCAACAGACAATATATTTTCATTTTTTGACTGAAGTAGCTGGAACTCCCACCACGCTGGCTGGTTCTCCGGCTATCAAGATTTATAAAGATGATTCGACATCAACCGAGACGGCTACCGGCGTCACGCTTGTCACCGACTTCGACAGCGTGACCGGGCTAAACTCGGTCAAGATTGTGACCACCGACGCATTTTACACAACCGGGCACGATTACAGCGTTATCATCACTGCCGGAACCATTGGGGCAATCCCCGCCGCCGGATATGTTGTGGGATATTTCAGTATCGAAAACCGCAACGGAAATATATTGTCGAGACTCGGAGCGCCCGTTGGTGCGTCCGTAAGTGCCGACATTGCCACATTGCAATCAACCGTCAGCAACATCTCAATTACCGGCTCGCCGTCCTACGTTGCCCCGTCATCCTACGTGCTTACGACTGGTAATCAAACCAGCGGCACATATAGCAATGTTGACACATCCAACGGCGTGTATCACGTCCATACCGACACCGCCGGGGTACTCAGTCTCTATTATGAGTACACACTGCGCAGCGACCAGCAGGCGGTTAATCTGACATTCAAGGGCCGCATAACATCTTCAAATGATAGTATGACGGTCGAAGCCTATGACTGGATCGCAGCGGCCTTTGTGCCGCTCTTTACCCTGGCGGGCGTGAATACCACTACTGACACAAATCAATCCATCCCGCTGGTTGGCAAATACACCGGAACCGGCGCGAATATCGGAAAAGTGCGCATCCGCTTTGTAAACGCCGTAGCCCTGACCACTGCCACCTTATATGTTGACCTTTGTATCGTCGGCATTACGAATACCAGCCGCACGGTTGGGTACTCAAACGGTTCTGTTTGGGTCAAGTCCACTGGGAACAGCGGAACCGAGAATTACACCAATGGAACGGCTGATAACCCCTGCCCATGGGCTGACGCGCTTGTGATCGCGGCCTCGCTTGGGCTTACGAATTTTCGCATCCTGAACGGCGAAATCGTGACTCTGACCGGGGCTTGTAATCAAAAATCCCTGATCGGGGAAGAATGGAACCTGGCTCTTGGCGGCCAGTCAATCAGCGCGTCTTATTTCAAGGGTGCATCCGTAAGCGGTATTGCCAGCGCGGCCAGCCGTCCAACGTTCGAAGATTGTCATTTCGTTGGGGGCACTTATCCCCCAATGGATGCGATACAATGCGGCTTCAACACTACCAGCGGCGCGCCGTTTGTGGCAGCGTCCGCCGGGCAGTACCTTTTCGTTGATTGTTTCTCGCAGGTTGCCGGGAGTGGTACGCCCTATTTCACTTTCAGCGGTACGGGCGGGACAACCGGGGTCAATATCCGGAGCTGGTCTGGCGGCTCAAACAGCACGCTTGATAGCAATGTAACTATGAGTTTGGAAGTCCTGGCAGGCGGTGGGCAGACCATCACAACCGGCGGAGGCAGCGCAGAATTGCGCGGTGTGTTTCGCGCCGCTACAATCGTTTTAAGCGGTAGTCCCACCGTCCAGATTGCCGCCGTCACAGGAACGATTACTCTGAGCGGCGCGGCCACGAGTGCGACCGTGAATATTTGGGGCGTGCATGGGGTCGTAACGAACACCAGCACGGGCAGCACGGTCAATATCAAGGGTGTCAGTCAAGACACAGTAGCCGATTCCGTGTGGGATGAAGTCTTGACCGGCTCTACTCATAACATAGCGACCAGCGTAGGGCGGCGCTTGCGTCAATTGGGCGCGTCCGTCATTTTAGAAGTGACGGTAGTATCCGCAACTAGCAGCACGATTACATTTAACGGCGACGCGGCTACTACCGATGGAGCGTACGATCCGGCAGCCATTACAATCATCGATGGCACTGGCGTAGGTCAGACGCGGCTTATCCTGGACTATGTCGGCTCTACAAAGACAGCCTACGTAGATCGCGACTGGAAAACAGTACCAACCGCCGGAGCAATTGCAGTCATCACCGCTCACCCTGGCCGGGAACACGTCAATGAAGGCCGGGCGCAGGGCGGAACGGAGAACACAATCACGCTCAATCCGCTGGCGAGTGACAGTGACGATGTTTATATCGGGCAGGTGGTTTTTATTCGTGCAGGAACCGGGCAAGATCAGGCGTGCCGAGTGATTGACTACGATGGTACTTCAAAAATTGCTACTGTCTGCCGCGATTGGTGGGTTATCCCAGATGCGACATCCGTCTATACAATGTTGCCAACTGGAATACTGGACATGGCACGTTTCATCGATGACATCTGGGCGAATGATAGCCGCACGCTGACAACTACAACGGCAACCGTGACCGGGGCCGTGTCTGGTTCGTCTGTGTCAATCCAGCGGGGTGACAATATCGCCATCCTGATTACCGGGCTGGGCAGCATTACCGACCGTACAAAATTACGCCTTACGGCGAAAACTGACAAGACCCTACCAGACTCAGCTGCGCTTGTGCAAATTGAAGAAACCGCCGGGTTGGATGTTTTGAACGGGCAAGCCGTGACCGGGGCGAGCAAAGCCAGTGCAGACATTACCGTGACGGATGCGGCGCTGGGAAACATTTCAGTGACGATGAAATCATCGGCTACGGCGCTGTTGCCAATCCTGACCGGTGCTTATTATGACGTGCAAAAATCTGTGTCTACCGAAGCATATACACTGACTGAAGGCGCATTCACGGTGCTCGGTGACGTGACGGTGACGATATGAAAAATATATTGCTTGGCGACGCATATATAGAAGCAAGAAAACTGACGCTCATTGAATTACGGCTAATGGGCGCAAATAAAAACGCTGCGCGCCATGACATAATACTGTATTCTATAGAGCGTATTCTCCGCTACAATGGCGGATCGCGCCCGCCTTGGATGAAATAAAGAAATGAGCGAAGAAAAAGCGCAATACGATGCGGACAAAGTTATTACCTTTCGCGCCTGTACCGCCAAGTTTACAACGCTTGTCGACGGTACGCGCCGGGTTTACCTTGACTTGCTCGGTGATACGCCGTACTCGACGGACGCAAAGCTAATCGAAACACAGCAACCCGGTATTATTTTAGAGTGCGCAATTGTAGCGATAAACCAAAAACCTACTGATGACAAACGAAAACCAACCAAACCAAGATATTGAGAAACTAAAAGCAACTTTGCGCGGCCTTAGCATGACGCAAATTCGCTTTGTAATTGCTCGTCTGGAGAACAAAACCGACAAGGCAGCTGCCGAAGAAATAGGTATTTCTCCAGCTACGGTAAAATCTTGGGATAATAAAATGCAAGTTGATGATGCCGTCGATCTAATGCGCGTTGACGGGATGATAACCGCCCTAGAAATTAGACGGCGGAATCTTGCGAAAGCCATGGCGGTAAAGGCCGCCGGGCTTGATAGCGATGATGAAAAGATACGCCAAAATGTTGCTACGGAAATCATAGAATGGGAAACCGGGAAAGCATCTCAGCCATTAACAGGCGCGAACGGTTCCCCGCTTATCCCGCCCGTGGAGAAAACAGACAATGAATTACGCGATTCGCTCGCAGAATTTGCAAACATCCTCCTGGCGAACGCAGGCCGAACAGTCGTACCACAAAGCGCGGGAGCTGCTGCGCAAGACGATACAAGCGGCGAAGGCCAGTAATGTCATGACGCCCGAGGTTGTGGCGGCTTACGCGGCGTTGCACCTTAGCACGGATGACAACATCCCGGTGACACCCGCCGCCCACCACTGGCTTTGGCTCAAACTGCTTTGCAATCAGGACATTAAAAAATTACTCATTATCGCGCCGCCTGAAAGCGCAAAGACCACTTGGTCTATATCGGCGTTTCTTGGTTGCTCAATCGGCTTTTGGCCGGAGAATAACATCATCATCGGCTCGTCATCTGGCAGCACCGCAACCAAGCGCAGCCTATCACTCAGGGCAATGGTATCATCCCCGGAATGGCGTAAAACATTCCCAGGGATCGAGCAGGTGACAGCGGCGAGCGGTCTGAAGTGGTCGCCCGAGGAATGGAGCGTAGCGCCCAAAGGTGTACCGCGATTGGGACGCATCCATCCGAGCGTTTTCGCGGCTGGCCCTGACAGTAGCAGTATCGGCGGGTCGCGGGCCGATGTTGTGCTAGGTGATGACCTGCTGGACTATGAGAACACCTACACCCAGGCGCAGCGCAATAAAACGGATGCATGGATACACAATACACTTTTGACGCGGCGCAAGGCCCGCACAGGCCGCGCAATTGCCATCGGTACATCCTGGCACCATGACGACTCTTATGTCAGGATGCGCAAAACCGGCGGGTGGATTGTCTGTCACATTCAGGCGCTATCGGATAGTGACAAGGTTTATGCAGACATTTATTACCCGGACTCGTGGCAAGGTGAGCGGCTGGGTGAACCGGTCGCAGGCGCGCAATTATGACACGGCAGTACAGATATTTGGTGCATTCCGGCGGCCCGGCTCTTTGGCCGAATCATAAGCCACTGACCGAATTGCTCGAACTGCAAGCCACCACGCCGGAGAACATCTTCGAAGCCACCTATCAGGGCAACCCAACCGCACCGGGTGGCAGCACGTTCAAAAGAGAATGGTTCAAAACGCGCTTTGACGCTGGCAATCCTGCCCTGATAAACCAATGCGTTGCCCGCTACATCTCTTGGGATACGGCGATGAAAGCCGAAGAGCACAACGCATACACCGCGCACGTAGTCGGCGAATTGATGCCAGATTACAGAATGAACATTCGTTCGGTTTGGCGGGATAGGCTGGAGTTCCCAGACCTGCCCGATAAAATTGAAGAGTTCTATCGGATACACAACCGCGACGAAAAGCTGCGCGGTATCATCGTGGAAGATAAGTCAAGCGGAACCAGCGCATACCAAACGCTGATGAAGACTGCGGACGCCAATCTAAAAAGGCTGTTGATTGCCTTTCAGCCATCCGGCGACAAACCGACACGCGGCGGGCAGGCGGCGGTCTGGTGCAAAAATGGCAGCGTGCTACTACCCGCACCAAGTGACGCCTGTCCCTGGCTGGTTGACTTTGAAGATGAATTGTTTACCTTTCCAGGCAGCGTGTTCAAGGATCAGGTCGATAGTTTTTCACAGCTTATTCTTTGGGTTGAAAATCTTTTAGCCGAGGGCCACAGGCTACGCGGCGGGAATGGATAAATTATGAGCAGAATCACAGACGCAAATATCGGCAGTAACGTCTATCAATATTGGCAGCGCGTCATGCTGTACGGCCCGCTGAATAATGCCAATGCAACCCCGGCGCAATGGTATCAAATGCTACACAGCTATTATCTCAATAATGGCGTGTATGATGCCATCCAACAGGCAATGTACTCCAATGCTATTTGGACGCCCGCCATGAAAGGCCTACGCAACCCGGCGCACAGGGCAGTGGAATTTTACGTTGCAAAGCTCTGGCCGGGAACGTTGCCGGAAGCCTTGCCAATCAAAGCGGCGAACGAGAAAATCATCCCGGCAATCTGGCAGGTTTGGGCGTGGTCGAACTGGAGCCAAAAGAAACAACTGGCCGCCCGCTGGGTTGGTGAGTATGGCGATTGGTTTGTAAAGGTCGCCACAAACGGTGGGGAGAATCCAGACCGGGTGTACTTTCAAAATATCCGCCCGGAATACGTGATTGACTTCGACGAAGATGAGCGCGGATTCATTACCTATATCCGCGTTGAAATTCCAAAGACGGGCATGATAAACGGCAAAGAGACGTCCTATACTCATGTAGAGATTTGGGACAAGGAAAAGGGAACCTACCAACGCTATATGCTTACGGTAGGGCAAACCACTTCTACAACCATCCCCGCTGAAACGGTGGAAATCTCAGCCTACGGGATTGACTTCGTCCCCTTCGTTCATGCGAAATTCCAGGACATCGGCGAGAAACGCGGCGTCGGCTGTTTTGTTCATGCGCTGGATAAAATCGATGAAGCCAATCGCATGGCAACCCGTTTGCATCAAATCCTATTCCGCTACAATAAGCCGACTATGGCACTCTCTGCCAATGGTCAGGATGCCCAGGGCCGCCCGTTGCCCCCTCCCACAATCGCGGGCGCAGCTTCAACCGGGGAAATCAGTATCGCGGACACGGACATTTGGCCGTTGCCCGGTAACGCATCGCTTGAGTCAATTGTGCCATCGATTGATTATCAATCCTACATTGCTGAAATCGCGGCGCAAATGGACGAAATCAAACAGGATTTACCAGAAGTAAAATACTTCCAACTCAGCGAAAAGGGCGGTGACTTGTCAGGGAAAGCCGTGCGGCTCTTGCTGGGCGATGCCGTCGATAAAGTTGTCGAATTGCGCGGTAATATGGAAAGCGCCCTAATCCGCCTTGATGAAATGGCGCTCACGATTGGGCAGGCCGCCGGGATATTCAGCGGGCTTGGCGCGTATGAGAATGGCGACTTTACGCATACATTCGAGCAACGGGATGTTATCGCGCTCTCCCCGCAGGAAAAAGCCGAGCAGGACATGGAATTTTGGTCTACGTTTGCCAGCTTGCAGACCGGTGGAGAAATCACATTCGACGCCTACGCCCTATCACGCGGTTGGTCACAAAAGCGGATTGATGATTACTTCGCAGCCCAGGCCGCCGGGAACGTGCGCCGCCTGAATGAGACTATCCCAACGGTGGGGCAATAATGCCGACCAAGCGCGTACCGCTGGGCAAGGGCCTTGATTTGTCCGTGGCGGAAATGGACGCGATGGCAGAGACGCCACCTGAAAAGGTCACCATTCGTCAGGCCCGCTCAAATGCTCTCTGGAAACAATACGCCCCGCGTGGCTGGGAAACCCTGCTGGATGCGCAGCCAATCGAAGCGCCTGACCGTAAAAAAAGCCTGTTTGTCTGGGATACCGCGAAACGTCAGTACAAAAGTTTGGTAAGCGGGCGCTACTTCAAACGCTCTGAAATCCGCAAGATATTTGACCAGTTCCTAAGAGAGGTCGGTAAATAATGCCCACGATTCTTGACCTTGCACTCTCTTTGCAGAATGGGACAATCAGCCTGGCAGACTGGCAAGTCGGCATGATGGATACCATCTCTGACTTGCACGCCGCCGCCGCCGCTCAATCTGCGGGTGGTTGGGGCAATATGACACAGGCGGATTGGGGCTTTGAAGGTTCGCTCGTCAAAAAGCAGTACGGCTATTTGCGCGGATTTGTGGCTGACATCGAAAGCGGTAAACAGCCGCTGAATGGCACCCTGAAAGTCAGGGCCGGGCTTTACGAACAGGCAGCGCGCGGAACACAGGAAGAAATGACGCGCCGTTTTCAGTCGTTTCGCGGATTCGATGAAGAACGGCGGGTATTGTCTCCGGGCGATAATTGCCCTGGATGCATCGAACAGGCCGCGCAGGGCTGGCAACCGCTAGGAACGCTTGACCCGATTGGAGCGGAAGAATGCAGGTCAAATTGTAATTGCGAATTCGAGTATCGCCGCTCAAATGCTGACGGGACATTTACGGAGGAATGATGACCCAAATCGAGAAACTAGCCGCCCGCCTGAAACAACTCCAGGGCCGGGCCGTAACAATCCTTGTAATAGTTGGCCCGGACGGACAGCCAGCCGCGTGGTCTGTACAAACGGAAACGAAGCTCGAAGGCGGGCAGGTTCGGGAGTATAATCAGGGGGACGAGGAAAAATCATGAATGAAGCCATGGTTATAAAAAAGATTTCTAATTATATGCTCGGTCGTAACGATAAAAGAGATGATATGCATGAAATAATAGTTACTGTGGAGCAAAAATATCTTGATAAAAAGAAAGCTCGCTGGGCTAATGGACTTCCATTAGCCGGGGATGTATGCGAGTGGTGTCATTGTGGCACAGTCAGGATAACAAAAAACGGTACTGACTTTTGCAAGAATTGCGGCGCTCAAATGGCCCGGCCTATTGGTTATATTTTTGGAATTCCAGTCACCGACGCAGAAGATTATAAAGTAGCTCTTTGCTCTATATATTTTCAGGCTTACTATGATACAGCGTGTATGGCAAGGTTAGGTGATTTATGAGTCAACTCCTCCAGATAAACATTTCCGCAAGGCCCCCTGTGTATAACAGCGCGGTTGATATACTGACGGAAAACATCTATCATACTATGCTTACACTCACAATCAATCGGGCCATCCTTTGCGCCGATGATCCATCTGCATTTTACGAAGAAGTCTTTCCGTTTCTAAAAAAGTTCAATATCAGACTGAAAACCGCGCGAGAATGCACATTCTCCGCAAACTAATACCTGATATTGACATTCGTTTTCAATAAGTGCTATAATGTATTTAGCCCGCAAAACGGGCAAGCGACCGACACACAGGGGACATTATTACCCCGGAAACCAGGCCGACGACTCGAAAGAGTTTGTCGGCCTTTTTTATTCCTACGTGACGAACACGGCTCAATTCGGGAGACACAATGTCAGACACAACCGTAACACAGGGGACAACGGAACCAACCACGGCGAATCCAGTACAGGCGACAACGCCCGAACAGGACAAGCCACAAGGAAAAACGTTTACCCAGGCCGAACTTGACGCGATTATCGAGGAGCGTTTGACGCGGGCGAAAGAATCCGCCAAGCGCGAAAGCGAGAAAGCCGCCAAGAAAGCCGAAGAAGAAACCGCAGCTAAGAATGGTGAGTGGCAAAAGTTGGCTGAAAGCCGACAGGCGGAGATTGACAACGCTGCAAAACGCCTTGCAGAATTGGAGCCATACCAGACACAGGCGCAGCGGTACAAGGATGCGCTAGAAAGGCATCTGAGCGGGATGACCGAGAAACTGCCCGAACACGTCAAGGAATTGCTCAAAGGGAAAGACCCGGTAGAGCAAATCGAATACCTGACAAAATTCGGCGCGGCGCTCGGTGTGAAAAACGGAGTACCTCCAACCCCGCCAGAAAACCAGACGAACGCATCACAATCCGAAATTGAACGCCGCCGCGCTGAATACGCTAAAAGCGTTCGTCAAAACAAACCATAGGAGTTAAATAATGGCTGCTAATCTGTCCATTACTGCCGCCGATGTCAAGCTGGTACAGGCTGGCTCCGGCGAGCACCAACACACTGCCCCGGCGATTGAAACCATCGCCGCCGGTCAGTATATCCGCTACGATGGCACTACTGGCAAGTTTGCGCTTGGTAATGCCACCAACGCAGGCGAAGTCGGCGAAGGTTATTTCGCCCTCAACAGCGCCATTGCTGGAGAAAAAGTGACCGGGCTGAAAGCCCCCTGCGTTGTGGATGTGGGTTCCGCCCTGTCAGCTCTTTCTTTCGGTGACAAGGTCTATGTCTCGGATACGGATGGTACGTTTGCCGATACCGCCGGGACTGTCTCGACCGTCGCCGGGTTCGTTTTTCCTGGCTGGGCAAGCACGACCGCCCGCAAATTGCTGGCCCTGAAACTCTAATGAGGTGATGACATGACTACAACTTTTGGGTTTTATGACCTGCAATCTCTTTTCAATTCGCGCGTGAGTGAAGTTGGCGTAGGTCGCATTATGACCGCCGTCGCCGAAAGCGCCGCCGAATATAGCCGCGTTGCCCAGGGCATCGTTGCTGATTGGGCCGAAGCGACCGAAATCGCCAAAGAGCAGATTGACCTGCCCGGTGATGGAACCCTGCAGCCGCTTGACGAACACGGCAACCCGTTGCCCGTCCAGCCTTCCGGCTCTTATGACGTTGCCTATCCGATTTACGGCGCTGGTACTGCCTGGGGCGACACCCGCATTTCCCGCGAATTGATGACCGTCGAGGAAGCCAACAAAGCTACTGACGACGCCACTCAGCGGGATTCTGATTGGGTAATCCGCAACATGCTGGCCGCCGTGTTCACCAACACGACCCGCGCCTATGTGGACAAAGTTGGCTCGAATGGCTCAAAAGGCCTCGGCTCGATTACCGTCCAGCCGCTTGCCAATAGTGACACGGTTGTATATTCCCGCAAGGGCAACACCGCCCCCGCCGTCGATGAGCACTATCTCGCTCAGGCTGCCGCGATTGCGGACGCGACCAATCCGTACCCGGTGATCGATGCCGAATTGAGCGAACACCCCTCCAACGGCAACCGCCGCATTTTGTGCTACGTGCCGTCTGACTTGCTGGCCACCACGATGGCTCTGACATCGTTCGTCGATGTTGACGACCCCGATATTATGGCGGGCGTCGCCACCGACCGCGTGACAAATGTCCCCGCCGTCGGGCCCGGTGATCGCGTTGTGGGCAAGATTCGCAGCACCAAATGCTGGATCATTGAATGGTCTGGCCTGCCTGCGGGCTATATCGTCGCCAAGGTGGAAGGCAAGCCATTCCTGAAGATGCGTGAATACCCGTCGCCCGCCCTGAAAGGTTTCTTCCCTGAGTTTGCCGATAAAGACGGCAACCACAAGGAAACCCGTTTCCTGCGCTACGCTGGCTTCGGTGTGTCTGATCGCGTTGCGGCCCTGGTCTATCGCATCGGCAACGGCGCGTATGCCATCCCGACCGGTTACACCGCCCCGCTGCCTGTCTAGTCTATAACCACTAAGCCCCGCCCGTAAAAAGGCGGGGCGAAAGGTTGCTATGAATTTACTTGCATCTGCAAAGCGTTTGGCCGAAGCCCGCGAAAATATGAAAGCCGCCGCCGCGGCGCTGGCTCAAAAAATGGGCCTACCTGTCGAAGCGGTTAATGCGCTGACTGTTACCGAAAAAGACCCGGTAGTACGTCAGATTTTCGAGATCGAAGCCATGACGCAACTGCTAGAACTTGCGGCCCAAAAAGCCGTTACAAGCAAAAAGAAAGAAGCATAAAAATGTCTATTCGTTTGCGGGATGTCTCAATCGACAAATTGGCCGTTCTAAAGGGCATGACTGTGCGCGGCCCTGTTACCGCGACCGCGTTCTCCGGGCCGATGGCTGGCAATACCAGCCCGTACCCCGCCGATTATCCGGGCAAAGTTTACTATGTTAACAATGTTTCTGGCAGCGCGTCAAATGATGGCCTGACCTGGGCAACCGCGTTTGCACAAATCGCCACGGCGATCACCGCTGTGGATGCTTTCCATAGCATCACCGCAACTGCCAATGTGCGCTGCGCTATCTATGTCCAGGGCACGGCGACCGCTTACACCGCCCTGACATCCCTGCCAAGCTACTGCGACATTATCGGCGTCGGTGCTGTCCCCTATGGTGACGGCGCTGGTATCCCGGTTATCAGCGGTAAGCACGCCTCGGCCCCAACCCCTGCCATTGCGGGAACCGCGCGCGGCCTGGGCCTGTATGGTTTGCAGCTCGAAACCAGCGGGGCAAAATATTGCGCCGATTTTGTAAGTCTATTCCGCTCCGAGATCGCGTTTTGCGCGTTCAAGGCCAGTGACCCCACCCTGGCAACCCTTGTCACCTTGGGCGGTATCCGCTTTACTGCCAATAGTGGTGGTAACTACATCCATGATTGCATGTGGATGGGCGGGAACGATTCGTGGTTCACTCATGGTATCCTCGTGGATTCTGCCGTTGTCATTTTCAACTTCAACCGCATTGAAGATAACATGATCGAAGCTGAAACGGACGGGATTTACATCAGCGCCGCAACCGTGACAGGCGACGGAACGAGCGTCAATAACAACCGCTTTACGGGTGGAAATCACACGATGGCCGTTGCCGTTGACGATAACGCCACGACCGGGCGCATCTTCTATTCTGGCAATCGCTGCGGCTCTACCGATGGCGGGCAACTTGCCAATAATGGCGCGATCCGCTGGGTGGGTAACTACCGTATCAATGGCTTCTCTGCCGTGACTGCCAGCTAATCAAGTAGGGGCGGGCTAATAATCCGCCCCTAAAATAATATGACAGTTACCACACGCGCGCAATATGAAACAATCCTGCTAAAACGGCTCGGTGCTTTACTTACCGCCGCCGGGCTAGATGGTACGAATCACTCCGGCGCGAATGCCGATCTGAATGACCCACTCGGTTATGCCGTGCGCAAATTAGGCGGTACTGTTGTAAATCTCGTGAGCGTTGACGATACTGACCTGGCGACGGTTGCGGCCTCCAAACTTGACGCCCTGCTTGACGTGGCCCAATTGCGCACGATGGAAAACGTATCAGGTAACTACGTGTTGGTCGATAACAAAACCGGGCCATATTCGCAAAACCTATCACAGGTCAAAACGGCGCTACAGGCTGACATAGATAAACTGCGCACGAAGATAGAAACCGAGTACGGCATTGGGCTGGCTTCGATGGAAATCACCCCGCTCAAAATCGTCTACCCTGACGAACAGGAAATCAGGTTCTTGAATGGCGACTAATCCGACCTTCGCGGCAATGGCTTCGGTGGTGTGCTCAATCAAGCGCAATAACTTGCTTGGAGCAGGTAATACCGTGACGGGTTACAAATGCACGCCATTGGCCCCGGTTGACGCCGAAACAAAACTACGCCAGGACATAAACACGCCTTATATCACCTGGGAGACGCATCTACAAGCCAACCCGGATATAAAAAAGGGTGACATCCTGATTATCTCGTCCGTTGAGTATCCGATTTACCGCGTGGAAAAATGGCCCTGGTTGCCAAACGATGATGTGTGGCTGCGCCTGGTGGTCGAGGACGTGCGCAATGGCGTATGAGTACACCATCGAAGGAATTGAGAAACACCAAAAGCGCAATGAAGCACGTATCAAGGCGCTAAAGCCCGAGGGCGAAGCCGGGGCAGCCGTCAAGGACGCCGTCCAGCAATTACATAAGTATGCCGTGAGTATCACACACGTAGGCAAGTATGAAGGTGGCGGGGCGCTCAAAGCATCTCACCGGATGGAAGTAGACGGGTTGGAAGGCATGGTATTTATTGACCCTAAAGCCGTCTCCCCGCGTGGTAGGCCGAAGCGCAAAAATAGACCAGTGGTTTACGGCGTCTATGAAAATGCCCGCATGGGCGATCATGGTTTTTACGATCGCACGGTTGACGAGATTGGCCCGCGTGTCCTGGCACAAACCGAAAAACGAATGAAGGCGGCCCTGTATGTCGAGTAATGTGATTGACCGCGAAACTGTCCAAAATGACATTGCGACCAAGCTGGCTACAAAGTTTGGAGCAACCTGGGAAGTTTTCGATTATGAGACGGTGACATTCACTAAAGCAAAAAATATCGTGGTGGCCGTCTCTGGCAGCGAACGCCCAATCATGGCGGCGCAATCATCCGAATCAGATAATGCGTTTTTGTTCGACATTTACATTTTTGTGTTGTATCAAAAGCTGGACGAGGCATGGACGGCACGCAACAGTAAAACGGCGCTCAATATAGCCGAAAAGACATTCACAGATTTCGTCAACGATAACCAGACCGGTACATACTGGAATCGCATGACGCGCAATGGCCCGTCAACCGCAAAAATGATTGTCGATGAAGCCGGGCAAACCTACCGGCGCGAAATCATTCCAATCAAAACAGAAAAGTATCTTTAGAAAGGATCACAAATGGCACGTTCAACTTTGGTCAAAACAACTGCACCGGGAAATTTCCCGACCTTGCAGCCTACCGCGAATTCTCTTGACATTACGATGGCCGCGACCGTTGTAGCCGATAAAACACAATTCCTGGCAAGTGGCAAGGATTTGGTAATTGCCCAAAACACCGGCGCTACTGCTCATACCGTCACCATTACCAGTGTTGCCAGCGCGAAAAACAACCGAACCGGCGATATTACATCCTATTCGATGGACGCGGGCGAATTGGCCGTATTTGGGCCATTCGAGCGTGAAGGCTGGATGCAATCGGACGGCTATGTCTATCTCGAAGCCAATCACATTGAAATAAAATTCGGCGTGATTACTTTACCGCAGTAGGAGCAAAACAATGGCAAAATATGATGGCAAGGATCAAGTATTTATCTTTGGCGCGTTCACTGTTCCGGCGGGTTATTTGGTGACTGTTGACTGGCCGCTTACCCGTGACGAACTTGAAGCAACCGGGGCGACCCAGGATGACAAGGAATTTTATCCATCCGAACGCTCAAGCACTATCACCGTTAATTGCTGGGATGATGTAGCGGGCACAATTCGCGGCGGATTTCTGATTACCGGCGCTGAAGCAACCGCCCAATATTTCCCACAGGGCAATACCAGCGGGAAGCCCAAGCGCAGCGCGTCGGCTTTTGTCACGGCTGTCTCTGACCCGCTCACCCATAACCAGATGGGCGCGATCACCATCACTCTGCGCGTCAACGGCGCTGTTACCCCAACGACCGTATAGGCCATGAAATACACCATCCGAGATTTTGAGCTTGAACTTATCGACGAACCCATGCAAGAGAATGTTGTAGCATGGGAACGGGCTGCGCGCGCGCTGAAAAGCGAAGATGCAAAACCGCACCTGGCGAACATCATGACGGCGCTCGAAAAGGTGACCGTCACGAATGCCGACATACCGACGCTTATCAACGTGTTTACGCTGGTAAGTGCGGCTATCAAACAGGTGACGACCATCCTTAACGAAAACGAAACGCTCACAATGTCGAGTAATCGCGGGATGATGGTCAAGGCCGCTATTCAATCGGGCTGGATTTTATCCCCGGTTTTGAGCGTCTCGGACGTGGATATCATGCGGCCATGGTTGGTGGCGTGGATTGCCGAAAAGATAAGCGCGTTGTATCTCGGAGCGGTAGAAATCCCAAAAAACTAATCCTGGCGGTGGCGGATTATGCGGAAGGCTA
>Ga0075360_1000004_pt1 | contig 17792 bp, 27 predicted proteins | sample WestPond_TuleC_D_FD_120060 | JGI IMG/M metagenome (GOLD analysis project Ga0075360, IMG submission 120060) | Natural and restored wetland microbial communities from the San Francisco Bay, California, USA, that impact long-term carbon... | ecosystem: Environmental > Terrestrial > Soil > Wetlands ...
ATTTTGTCACCGCATCCTTGTATGCTTTACCAGATGACGGGCTTGTAAATCCAAGAGCTGCCGCAATCTCTCGCGTGGTTGCGTTTGGATTTTTGCCGATAATGTCTCTCGTGATGCGCAACTTATCCGGGTCAAGTCCTTGTACACTTGTTCGGTGTACAGACTGTACAGATTGTACACCGTTGGACGCCTTAGCCAATCGCGCCTGAGCCGCCACGAGTTTACGCTGCGCGTCGGTTTCTTTGATACCAAGTTCCGCTTCCCCGGTCATATCCTGAAAGTACTGATAAATCCCGCTCCCAAGATACGCAATCAAGGTGATGAATACCATTGTAGCGAATGTGCCCGCGTTCTTTGCTGTGTAAATCCCAAAAAAAACGAACATGGCGTAGACCAAAGCGCCTCCAATAGCCAGCCACATGACGCCAAAAGCCTGTTTTCGGAACGCTTTCAACGCCATCGAACACATCAACATACCGGACAGCTCCATTCCTACGGTAGCCGTAAACGCACCAATTAGGGCAATTCCCCAGGGGATACCGGCATTTAGCATCCCGCCATAAAGATTATTCCCCAGCATAAGCGCCGGAGCCGCCGGGGTTGCAAGCGGGGCAACGATGGATTGAATCTTTGATAAATCGCTCATAATCTCTCCTCTCCCCTACTGAAATGGGGTGAATGTGCTATCTATCGACCGATTTGGGCCGATAGGAGGGCTTTTAGGGGCATCTTGGTTAAGTGGGGGGCATGTTTCTTCCAAGCTGTCAAAGAAATCATATCCCTTTTTGGTCAAGTCAATCCCACCCTTGTGTGTATCATCCGCCCACTCAGCCGCGCCATATTTTACAAGAATGTATTGCAATGATGTAAAGCGGCCCTCGCTCAATAGATGCGTTTTGGCGGGCGTCCAGTTGTCGTGAATTAGCGGGATACCCTGTCTGATACCATCTCGCATTCTCAATAGTTGCTCATGGGTAGCGATATTCTGAAATAGTCGCAGGTCAAGCCCGGCTGAATACGCTTTAACGGCGACGGGTTGCGGCTCTGGTTCCGGCTCTTCAGCTTCGTTCTCGGTGACGGGCTGCGAGAATGTTTCTGGAAATTTCCTGTTGACAATCTGCAAACCGAGAAAGGCAATTACCACAACGAAAACGAAAACAGACGCCCCGGCGACAACTTGCCAGATGATAGCCGTCACGGTTGCCCGGTTGTCATCCTGCTTTTGTTTCTCGACTGTTTGCATAAATGCAACGGCATTGCGGGTCGCCTGGGCTTCAACCGGGGCCGCGATTGCCTTTTGCGTCTGGACTGCCTGCAACGTGGCTTCTCTTTGCGCCTGAGCGGTTGCCGTCGCTATTACCTGGGTTGCCGTGATGCCCGCTATGATTTTCGCGTTCTCCACTTCGGTGCTATGAGCATTCGCTTTGATGTTTGCCGCGTCCGCTTCCTGGCGTGCAATGTCGGCCAGTTCCTGCTGTTGTTTGATGTATCTATCGTCCAGGGTTGGCAACGGGATCGCCGTTTCGGTTGCGGTCGGCTCCGGCGTGCCCGTGGAGATTTCGGCCATCAGCGCGGCGGGCTGGGTTGCGGCGGCTGGCTTTGCACTTTTTGTAAACGATAGGCCAATCAGCCAAGCGCAGACAAAAACCAGCACCAGGGCGGAAAAAATCAGAAAAGCGGGTAACCAGGAGCGGGTCATTTTTTGAACGCTTCTTCTCGCGTAATTTCGATAATTTTTTCGGACGCAATAATATATCTAGATTGCTTTACTTCTCCCGGCATCCAGACAGCGTTATCATCCGTATTATCGCGCTGCGCACCCGTACAATTATCACAGCCGTGAACTGTTCCGTTATATCCCATGTGAAAATTATTACCGCAAATCTGACAAGTTTCAATCATTTTATTCTTCCAATTCCGGCGGGCTATCTGGGCAATCCCGCCAATTGACAACGATTATATCTCCATCGTCTAGCCAGCCCGTTACGCGCCCGCGCGGGGCGCTCAATCGGGGCGCGCCCGCATGGGTACCGGCGGGCAATGCCCTGTCGCCATTCACGTGCCAAGCGTCCGGGTTTACCTGTCGCCCGTCGAATTTCGGAGCGGCGCTTTGTGCGGCTTCTTCGGCAGCCCGGATACGTCTATTCTCGCGGTCAAGCGCGTCAATCTGCACTTGTGTCATTCCGCAGGATTTATCAGCGTTCCCGCTTCCCGCGCCAAATGGCAGGGATGACCAGATACCAAGCGGAATTCCAATCAGCACAAAGGCCAGCATCCCAATCCCGGCGGCGATGGCAATATTGTCCATTATTTTTCCATCTCCCGCGCCACAAGCGCGATTACCAGTATTACCAGGAAAAGAAAAACAAGTACGCCACAAAAAGCGGTCATATCACACCCCCTGCAAACAGGCATATAAGGCCAAAATTACCAAAAGCAGGATACTCAGAGTAATTATCCATTTTTCGATTTTTGCAATCATTTGTCGCCGTCCTTCACATAATCCGGGTGCTTGCCGCTCATATGTCTTTCCAGATTGACAAACTGACGATGACAGCAGGGGCAAGCGCCGTTTGCAATGCGTTCTTTCGTGCGCCCAAGTTCGTTTTGGGTTTTGCGAAGCTGACCCTTCATACCGTTTTTCGCGTGTCTCTCGACTTCGGCAACGTTGCGCCAATAGTCTTTATTTTCCCGTTCGCGCTTTAGTTCAGCCTTTAATCTTTCGGCCTCACCCTTGCCATACCAAAAGGTATGACCGTTTGGACAATAAACGGTTTCCCCGTTTTTGCGTTTGCTGGCGAGATACTCAGATTCAATCCCAAACACAATCCCGCACTCAGGGCAAGATTCCGAAACAATAGTTATCTCTTTCGTTATAAACATTTTTACTCCTTCGGCAACATTGCCGAAACTCCAATTGTCAGGGCTGCCGATATAACCGCATAACACATAACCAGGGTGGCCGCATCATCTGGCGTGATCGCCTTTTTGGATAAGGCGAATGTCCCAAAATCCAAAAACGTACAGCAACCGGCAAACGCTATGATGACAACGCCGGTCAAGGCCCAGCGGCGGGCGCTCATTTGTCGCCGTCCTTGAGTGCGATCTTGGCAATCTCCGGCCCCGATGCGCGCCAAAAGGTATTTAGGCAGCCATCGTCGTCATACCGCCAGTTACCAGGCTCTGCGTACTGTTGCAGCGCCGCTTCGAGCTTGGCGATACGGGCATTCAGGGCCGCGAGTTCTGCGCGGGCCTCGTCGAGCTCGGACTCATAAAATTCATCTCCCGAGCGCGCAATAATTTCTAGCAGTTTAGGCGTTTCCATCGTTGCCGCCTTTCTCGCTCTGCAACTTTTTACGGAAGCAATCGTCCTGAATATACTGGTTATATCTGGCGATTTCTCGCGTCGCCACCTCGGACATGCTACGGCCTTCCGTCAGGCAATTCGCCGCGAATTGTGCCATAACATCGGCGGGCAGGCGCACAGTGAAGCGTTTAGTTTCCACCGCGCTACCTTTTGTATACTGATTACTTTTGGCTTTTCCTCGCATTGTTTATGCTCCTATCTGATTATTATCATACCCGATATTAACTGCATTACAATATGCGTAACAATTCTTTAACATAACTGTAAGGTTTATTAGCTTATTTTTATTGTAATTGGTCATAATCTATGATAATATTATTGTAAGGAGAAATGACATGAATACAATTGCTACCCCAGGGTACGAACCCACTATATCGAACGAAGTCAAGGCGCATAATATTATCATGCGCCTGGTTGCCGTGGTATCACCCGATGAAGCCAGGCAAATCGTTTACGAATGCGTCAAGACCTACATGGAAATCAGCGATGATTTTATCCGGTCGCTGGATTGGATGACGAGACAGGCCGAAGCGAAACACGCCAGCGGCGACACGCTGGAAACCGTTTCAGAGGTGGTATCATGACGCTCGTTATTATCGCTGATGTTGGGAACTCTCAGAAACAGTCCCGGCGCTATTCTGTCCAGGTTGTGCGCAATGGAAAAGTCCGCACCCACCAAAATGTTAGCTGTCATGCAGCTGCGTTACTCCGCAACATGACGAACTATAGCGGCGCAAATATTTACACCTACCCCAAAATCCAGCGGGCGCAGTATCATCCGCGCTCGTTCCGCGATCTCGTTGCCCGTCACGCTGACGGGAAAAACTAATCATAGGAGATTTAAAATGTCTGATAACTTTTTCACACTCGATCAGGGCGTCTCAGAAACCATCGGGAATCCCCTCGACATCGGCGGTGCTTTGCGCTTGCCCTTCACCGTTCTTGAAATGTGGTGGAAGAATGGAACCGGGAGCGGTACCGACTTGGTAACAAAATTCGGCGGCTGGGCTATCAATGCTGAAGTTTACGACCAATGGATGACCGAGTTCAATGATCTGCCCGCCGGAATTTCAGGCCCGCATGAATGGGCAAGTGGAACCGATATGAGCAAGACTTACATGGCCTATGCCGTGCGCTCTTTATGGGTTGCTCCGATTGCCCGCCGTTCTGCTTGGTTTCTGAAACAAGGCGGCGACAAGAACAACAAAAAAGACTGGAAATCCAGCGTTGAGTATTTGTGCTATTCGGCAAACTATAACAAGCAAGATAACGCTATGGTTGCCCTCGGGCCGGTTGTTCTCAAGGCCAAATCCAATAACGGCATTGCGCTTGACGAGGCGTTTCAGGCGTACCGCAACGCCACCGCAAAAGGCCGCAAAGAACTTGCTAACAACATCCAGGCACATTTTTTCTATCAGTGCGTCGGAACCTTCGGCCCGAAAATCATCACTAAGAAAGTCGGCCCCCAGGGAAACCAAAAGGACATCACTTTTGCTACATCGTTCTTGCCCGATGAAATCACGGTTGACAATCTTCGCTTGACCTTTGTCGGTAATACCGTTGCGGCGATCATGGCAGACATGAAAAATCAAGCCGCTGATTGGTTAGCTGATTGGAATAAGCGCAGCAAGAAAAGCAACGAACACGATAACGCCGAAGTACCGGAACCAGAAGCACCCGCTATTGACGACGATATGCCGTTCTAGTAGCCCACCCGCCACCCTTCCCCGCCGTCACCCGGCGGCGGGGATACCAGACGAAAGGACAAGGAATATCATGGAATCCTTAGAAACAAAACTCTCGAAAATGCTTGAAGAAAACGGCATGTTTCCCAATGATGCAAAGGCGGTAGTAGAAGCTATGAAAGCCGCGCCCGAAAACGAAACGATGAAAGAGCGCTGGGGTGATTCGTGGCAGGATTACCCGTCCGCGATTCTCTCTCTCGCCTGGTTATCCGCGAAAGAATATGCACTAAAATGGATTGATACAAACCATCCGAAGGCATGGTATCGCCCCATGTTTACCGAGTAACCCAGCCCCGCCCGTATGCAGCCGCAGCGGGCGGGAGAAAGGAAAACGAAATGCCAAATTTACCTTATGTCGAAGATTTACATACGCCCCACAAAACTCGCGGCAAAGTCTTGCGCGATATTTATAACTCGCACGGTGTATTATTCGCCGCAGCCGGGCGCGTGGTTGACGTTACGCCGTCCGCTATTCCGGGGACGGTTTTCGTTGACAATGGCGGTTATTCGCTTATGACATTTGCCAAAGATGTCGAAATTATTGCGGGCGGTGAAAAATGAAGCCCGGCGACATCCTACCAGATGGCAGGCGCATTCTCGACATCTGGAATAACATCAGCGGCGGCCAGACTATATTTTTATCAGACGGCTCTGCGCTGACAATCGAAGCGGTCAAAAAGTTGATCAAATAACACATCTGCAAACCCACCAACCGCCCGCTGCAAACTGTCTGTAAAGCACAGGCGCGGCGGGCGGTGATATTATTAAGGCAAGGAGAAACGAACATGAATGAAAACTTACGCAAGGCAATCGAAGAAAGCAGAAAGCGCGCCGAAGATTTGCGCGCCGCACTTGGTCAGGCCTGGGAACAGGCAGACAGAAATGACCGGCTTTTTGCAGACCTGGCAGAGCAAGCCCAGCAGGATGACGCACGAAATAATGCGCCGGCGGTGACGAAATGAGCAAAAGCATTAGAATCGCATGTTCGGTTTGTGAAAAGCGGTTTACGGCGCGCGACGATTTTGATTTTATTTGCCAGCCCTGCCGTGATGCCGTAAGGCATTGTGGATGCGGACAAACAGACGATATACAAATAGATTGGGACATCGTGACAGATAGCGAACTTGGCCCTTATATCTGGACTATAGAATGCATGTCTTGCGGGGCAATTATTCGCAGCCGCCCTCACAAAGTAGATCAGATAAATAGCGTAGCCAAAGAAATCCACCGTGCATGGCTGGCAATGAACGGGCCATCACAATTATGATTTGCGCCCTATCCGACCAAGAGCGCGCCGAGCTATCTGTCATCCCGGCAAGCCACGTACACCGCTGGTCGCAGTGGTTCACAGATGACCCGGGCCCCGGTATTATCTCTGACAGATGCAAGCGTACTTGCAAATGCGGCGCGTATCAGGTCGCGCACCGAACGCCATGGGGCACGCTGAAATCAGAGCCGCGCACCGTGATGCTGTAGAATTGGAAACTTGAAATGAGCCAAAACACTCCCGAACGTCACGAAGTCAGAATCCTAATATCCGACGAAGTATATGACTTTCTAGTCCTATCGACCGGAAAGAAAGCACCAGGCGACGCCGTGCGCGCTTATATTGACAAGCATATCGCAGCCGAGTCAAAATCCAACATGAGCGATGAGCGGGTAATCCGCTGGAATCAGCGCCACCACGCTGACGGGTTGATAGCGTTTTACTCCGAACGGATGAGAATCGACTACGCCAATAGCCCGGAAATTAAGAAGGCAATGGCCGAATCGCTGGCCTACTTGTGACCGGCGCAATGCAAAACAGTGACATATGACACGCTTGAAATATGACAAAGAATAGAGTAATATAGATTCGAACTTGGTTACGGGCGATAACATCAATACGCGCACCAAGAGCGGGCAGGCGAAAAGTCCCTGAGCGGCAGTCTCGTAAACGGCAAGATTGGATATAGCACGCCCGCAGCAACACAAGACCCGCGCCGCCGATTGGCTGTAAGCATCTCCGATTACATCAAGATAGACAGCGAAACGGCGCGGGTCACAACAAAACACATTGCGCGGTAGAGTAATGGCAACTCGCTAGGCCCATAACCTAGTGTTCCCGGTTCAAGTCCGGGCTGCGCAACATGCCAAAAAGTCTAAATCGCAGTACGTGGCCTGGCACGTCAGCGGGGCGTCTCGCCAGAGCAGGGACGGCAAAGAAAGGAACGAGACGATGGGCGCAATACAAGAAATGATTGAACGGCTAGTAAGCGATAATTACTCTATTCACTTTCGTAAACATCTGGGTAATTACATCGTAACAGTGACCGACAAATCTAATGGCGCTGTTGAGGAAGTAGCACGCACAGAAAGCCAAATTCTAGACGACGCAATTGCTGAAGCATTCGAGACAACCCCGGAAAGATGCACACGGTAGAAGTTCCTTCTTGACACCGGGACAGAAACGGCTATAATAAAAAGCGTAAGACGGGATGCCAGTCTCGTGAACATAAAGAAAGAGTGACCGTAAAAATCCCATTTTGTGGATTTTGCATAGCGGTCGGATAGGTAAGGAATAGGCGGCCTGGCAGCCAACTCTTTCAGCCGAAACGACCCGAACACGACCGTTATGCAAAGTTTAGAAGATGGGATTTTTTATTCAGAAAGGGAGAACGATGAAAACGATACAAGATGATAGAGTAACAACGACATACGGATTTTTTGAATGCCCAGAATGTAAGTCGACATTCTACGGTGGAGGACCCGCATTGCACGAAAAAAGATGCAATGAAACCGGATACGAAAATTATATTTACCACGTAGGGCCGAAATGCGCAGAGTATGCAACGGCAGAAAAAGCGAGCGCCGAATGATTACCTCCGCCTGGCGCTGCCCAAGTTGCAAGCGTCCGCTACTTATGTCATTAGCTGGAGAGATTTTGACCTATGGATACCCTGCCTGAGTACATCAAAATCGGTATGTTTGTCCGCGTTGCCGAATGGGTGGGGCGCGTTGAAGATATTACTATTGGACAAAAGCACGTCATGATTCTGGTATCAAGCCCAAAACAGGTATATCGGCATAGCTCCCCTGAATGGCTGGAATGGCACGCCGATGCACCGGAACTAATCAGCCCGTCCAGCCTAGCGGCATGGGTTGACGAATGCAGCCGCTATATGACACGTACTACCCAGGATTACCAAAAGTTATTTACAATGGCAGAAAAGCCGTTCGAGAAGTAAAATGTCAAAAAACGAGCAGAACAAAAAACGCATTGACGAACTAACAGCCCGTATGTCTATTGAAGTAAAGACACAACGGGATTTAGCCGTTGTTATGGATGCGATGAAGGACTTAGAAAAGCTGCTCGAAAAGATGGAATTTGACCCGGCGGATTTTGGCGTAGTTGTAAAACTCGATAACGAAACCGGGTTACGATTTACGGATGTGGATAAGTTCACGGGCTGGTTATCGTCTGTGATGGAATAAATGTTTGCCGGGATGGAGCGGACGGCACAACTAAATAACGTATACTTTTGGGAAAATCGCTCTAACTGTCACACGTAAGAGACCGACTGGCGAAATGGCAAGCAGGGCCGCAAGGCTCACCGATGGACTAAGCAGAGGACAGCATCGGCCAGGATGAAACCCTAACCGGGTAGACTGGAAAGCGCAAAGTAGCCGACTTTCCCCTGATCGGGGATGCGAAAGCAAGAAGTCGCTAATACCCAACGTTTCTCCTTAGGAGAAATGTACCTATTTGCAGAAAAAAGGAATCAAAGCAAATGACTCAAACTACTGATAAGAGACAGCTAAGGATTACTATCGAAGGTATCCTAAAATCTTACGGCGTCGATAATTTGGCGCTCGAGGCGAAACTAACGGATGGGGTAATGATGTACTTTGAGCAAACCGCCAAGCCGGGAGCAAATCCGGTCAGTGTGAGAAATGACATTTTGGGGGCGATGATAAATTTCGCGCTCGATTCTCAGAAACATCAGGCCATGCAAGAACGAGTTGAACGCGCCCTGAAAGTCACCCCGGATGGGTCAGACAATTGGAATGAAATCATCAGATGGTTATTAAAAAAACAGGATGACGGGGAAACTATCGAAGCCTACGGGGATTGGTGCAAGAGCGATCCGTATAACAGTCCGAAGGCACATCAAATCGGGCAAAAGCCCAGCCTGATAAAAATCACATGGAAGGGCGCATTTATCGCAACCGAACAGCCCGCCCGTCCTGAGTATCAGCCCGCCAAAGTTATTGAACAGGTGGCAACTCCCAACCCATTCAAGAAACCAGCATCACTAAGGGGATAAAATGGAAGAACAAGCAGGGTATACAGAGACGGATAACCGCTCCTACGAAAACGAGATCGCCTTGTTGGGTAGCGTGATGAACGGTGGAAACCCGCCCGAATATGTCAAGGTTGAACATTTTCAGTGGGTTGCGTTTCGATGGGCATGGGACGCAGTACAGCGTATCTGCGCAAACGGAATGATACCGGACGCAATTACTATAGGGGATGAACTGGCAAGGGCAGAGCGCTTGAATGAATTTGGCTATGGACAGTGGACAGGCCGTGCGGCCCTATCCCGCTTGCGAGATTTTGGAAATTCTGAGAGCGTTGATAGTTATGCTGCTAATGTTGTTGATTATGCCAATAAGCGCCAAATAGAGCGCATCCTGACTGATGGTGTAATGCAAGCCAAGAACGGACGGCGCGCCCATAGTATCATTTCTGATACTACTACGCTCTTGTCTAAAATATCATCCCCGCTTGGAATAAAATCAATCAGCATCAAAACGGCATTATCTGAGGCATGGGACGCCACAGACGCAGCCAGCCGGGGAGAACTTGTTAGCGTGCCATCAGGTTACGTAGATTTAGATAATGCAATTCTGGATGGTGGATACTCAGGCGGTGATTTGATTATTATTGCGGGCAGACCGGGAACAGGGAAAACGGCGCTGCTTGCTTCGATGGTGGATAACATCGCCAAGAACATGAAAAAAGTAATCGTCTTTACACTCGAAATGTCCAACAGACAAATCGCCATGCGGTTAATCGCTATGAACAGCGGTATCACTTACGGGGAACAAAAAAAAGGAACGGTCAAGGACTGGCAGAAATACCAGAATGGCGTAAAGATTTTGGAAACTCTCCCGATTATTTTGTGCGATGTTTCGTCAATTTCAATCTCACAAATGCGCCGGGAGATTTTGGCAGAAAGCGCAAACGGGAAAATTGATTGTGTTGTTCTTGATTACATCCAATTGGGGGGAGTTGATAAAAAGCATGATAGGCGCGATCAGGATATAGCAGAAATAACGCAAGGACTCAAGCAGATTGCAAAAGACTTTGACGTGCCAGTTTTAGCCGCCGCGCAGCTAAACCGGGAAGTTGAGAAGCGGGCCAGCCAGCGACCTATCCTGTCCGACCTTGCAGAATCATCTTCGCTCGAAAAGGACGCGGATTTGATACACTTTCTCTATCGCAGCCAGGATGCTGGCAAAGAAAACGTTACCGAGGTTATCACGGCGAAAAACAGAAATGGCGCGGTGGGAACCGTTGATTTGATATTTCGCGCAAACCTGACCCGCTTTGATAATGCCGCATCGAAAAAAGTAGACTTTGAACAGCCGCGCCAATACCGCGACGATTAGCCCGGCTGCGCCGGAAAGGATGAGACGAGATGAAACCTAATGGACTAATGAACCAACAGGAAATAATCGCGCTGCAAAAAATTATCGAATACCTTGCTGAAGAGAAGAAAGATTACAAAGCGCAGGGTAAGCCAGCGAATCATGTTTATGAACACGTTAGCGTAATCGAGAAGTGGCTTGCTATAAATCCTGCTTGTAGCGGACTGACAGTCAGGAGAAAAAAGGCGGGAAATAGATCATGAAACCCTACACAGTAATCCTTTACGCCCTGGCCCTGGCCGCCGTGCCGGGCGCGAAACGGGGGACGAGATGACAACTCAGATATATTATATAGATGCGTGGGAGTTTATAAAGACCATGCCGGATCAATCGGTTGACTGCATACTAACCGATCCGATGTATTATAAGCCGCTCGATATGCCCGAACTATTGCGCGTGTGTAAGGGAAATATAATTGCATTTGGAATGCCAATTTACCGATATTTTGTTCCCGACAGGGTGCATCACTGGATCAAGCCACAATCCACGAAAAACGTATCAAAAAGCATTCCAGAGTTTGTCGAGGAAATCAACGTACTTCTGCGGGGAACTTACAACGGCCCCAGCGTAACCGGGATGCAATGGGCAAACTATAACGGCGTATACTTTGACATAATCGAAGGGAAAAAAGTACATGATTTTCAAAAGCCGCTTGCCTTGATTGAACGTCTTATGATGATTTATAGCAATCCAGGTGATATTATCTTTGACCCATTCGCCGGGAGCGGTACAACCCTTTGGGCCGCTCGGGGAACCGGGCGCAATGCCATCGGATGTGAAAACGATAAGATATATTATGACGCGATTATGGAGAAGATGAGATGAAACATTGCCTAGACTGTGCCAGGCCGCCCTATAGCCCACACGCGGCCCGCTGCACGGAACATGCCGAAGCCGCCCGCCATGCGCAACAGATCGCGTACAATCGCGGCAAGCGCAAGCGAGACACCGAGAAACGGCGCGCGCTGGAGGCCGAAGTCAAGGCGTCATTATCCCCAGCTACAGAGCCGCGCAAGGGCAGGCCGGAACCATGGGAGAAACGCCGCCAAAAGATTCTGGCGTGCGTCGAACCAGGTAGCAAGCGGTATAGGCCGCGCGGGTGATTGTATTTTTTCTATAAAAGATGTACAATAGATACGATTGATGTAGTGTAATTAACACGCTGCATGTAAAAAAGACGGTTATTTACTGTCAACAACAAGGGAAGCTACGGGCGCAGAGCGGTAGGGAACAACCGCAGTCCATATGGACTTATGAATGACAATCATTCCATCAATCAAGCAAAGAGCCGGTTATCCCGGCTCTTTTTTATTTCAGCGCATTGCCGTTGCTCTCAGGCATATCGGGCCAGATTTCATTATTCAACGATACGACGGATTTTATGACATCCGTCAGTAGCGTCCTGAGTTGTGCGTTTGCGTTGCCGCTATTTGCTTCAACGTATGCAGCTACATTTTCAAAAGCAAGGGTTTTGATTCCGGTTACGGTTTTCGCGTTTGCTTTTGCCGCCGCCTTGCGCGCTTCTTTGGCCGCCTGCTTTGCGACAAAATCAGCCGTTGGGGTGGGTTGCGTCTCGCTCCAAGTTTCATCTGTGTTTAGTGGTTCGTCAGACCAGGCACGTCGCCATGAATTACCGCCGTTTGACACGGCAAAACCTAAAATTTTATCGCTCATAGAAATATCCTATCTGAAAGATATAGGCTCCGGCGCCAGCTCCACCAACCAGATAATTAAATTGTTGGTTAGCGTCGAGGGGAGCAAATATGGCTTCTGCGGAGGACGGATTTACCAGATAAACCCCTGATGTATTTGCTAGTGAGGCATTGTCTTCACTATTTCCAATAGCGATACGATAAGACGCATTACCATTGGATACAAATAAAATACTTAAAACTGCGCTTACTGGAACCACGCCGGTTACATTTGTTTCCGTTGTTGCAGGGCCATTACTCAAAATTAAAAATGGAGCCGCATTCGTATTTTCCAAAAAAGTAATCTGTCCGACTCCTGGGCTGTGCGCAAAATAGCCGAGCGTATTTGTTCCGCTGGCATATACGCTTCCCACGTAGCGCCTAGATGTATCTCCTGTTTTGCTGCGCGCCGTGCCCATATATGGTGTTGCGGGTGCAGTCGTGACGACTTCGATTGCCGGGGTAGAACCATTCAGGTATAAATAAACGTGATACCAGGTGGCCGCCGTAAGCGCAATGCTGCTTAGTGTAATCGCAGTTCCGACATTGATTTTTGTACCAGCCTCGGTTACGGCAAAGCCCCTGCCCACCGTTAGAGATTGCGCCCCCGCGCGTGTCATTTTTAGCCCGGAAATACTGTCTTTTCCTGGGTATAAATCCTGCCACTCCCAATATCCAGAAGTCGGCCCGGCAGTTTGTGTGCCGTCGATTCTATCTGTTGCGGCGGGGGGTACGATGTGCAGGGTTTCAGCGGATAATTTTAGATTGCCCATTATTGCGCTCCAAGTATCGCTAACGCGCCATAAACCCAATTATGCGGGGATGTTGAAACCGTCCATGACGTTGCGGTCGTGCCCGCTCCGGGTTTGGTGCTTACCGCCCCAGACCAGCTATTGTCTGATGTAATATTGCTGCGCTGGGTTTGCCCTGCCGTTGCCGTGAGTGTTACCCCGGACCCGCCTTTCTCTATGGATAAGATGTCTACAATCAACGTAGGAGTAAGGGCTAACATTGACAGGCTGGGGGTTGTACCGGTTCCGATGGCATTGGTATAACCCCAGAATGGCATAATCTGATCGGCGTTTGTGAAATTGATAGCCGTCACGGTAACATAATCCCCGGATGGTAAGGTGACGACAACATTAGCCGTTGAAACTGCCGGGGCAACCTTGTACCAAATCTCATATTCGGGATAGTTATTTACCGCATAATATTGTGAGTCAAAGCGCGTCAGGGCTGCGCCGCCGAATGTCACACTGGTAATATCGTTATAGGCGCGCTTGGAAACAAGAACAACCAATAGCCGATTATCGCCCGCCGCGATAGTATGCGCGTGCGTGGTGCTGGTTACATTCGCCCCGGTCGTGGTTGAAACACTAACGAATGACGGCACGCTGCGACTGGCAAACGAATTGAAGCCCACCGGTGCGCCCGCTGGCTCTCCAACGATTTTGTAAATGTTATCCCATAACTTATCTTCACTTGTCAGGGTACCGATGTAATCAGCTTTATGTTTTGTCGGCACACAAAAGCCCTGATAGACCAGCCCGCTCGTAACAGTATTGGTTGCATCCGGCCCGGCGGTATAGAGCGCCAGGGCTTCGGCGGCGGTCAATTCGCGGTTGTAGATACGCGGCGCAAGAATTGAACCGGGAAAATTATTATCTGTTCCAATGGCGGTAGCATTGCCAATCGAGAACGGACTATCTGTCTCATCCCACATCGTAGCGCCTGCCGCGTTGCCAGCCAATGCGCGCGTGAATGTTTCGGCCACACCGTTTATGTAAAGCGTTGCCGCTGTAGCGCTCGTGTCATCTTCGCGTTGTGTAATTACAATGTGATACCAGGTGTTAAGTGGTAGCTCTCGACTTTTCCATGCTGCAATGGCCCCCACACCCGCATGGTTATATTGCACAGTCAACCAAACCCGCTGGCTGTCGCCCCAATCCATGCGAAAAACGCCGCCGCCGTTACCGCTTTCGGCATCGTTGCCCATGATGACCTGTATGTCACCCGCCGCAACCGGATAAATCCAGGCCGAATAAGTACGGGCCGATAGATTGCTAATCCACGGCACGTAGCCATGTCGGATTGCATCTGTCGATCCGATTGTGCCGCTGAACGACACGCCGATCATCGATAGACCAAGCACGAGATTTAGTGTTTCTTTCAAAATCCATGTAACCATAACAATCCTTCCGGGCAAGATTTGATATGACCTGCCCTGAATGTAATACTGTGCATCCGTGGCGGTCTTGGTATCTTGCACCCGTATCAAGTCGCCAGTCCCAAGATTTAGGAATGCCTGCATCGCAGTGGGTGAGTAATTTGCGCAAAACGTGATTGAGTTTATGCGCGTTTCAGGGAATTTGTCATACTCTACCCAGGCGTTCGTAAACAGCGCCCCATAGGCCGGGGACTGCTGATACTGTTGGTGTAAGGCATCCGAACGCACACCGCGCGCTGCGATGCTGGCCGCGCTGCTGGCTGTATGTTCGAGCGGGTTGTATTGGTAAATTCCATAGCCGCGCGTGTTGTACTGGACAAGATAGCCAAAATAAGAGCCGTTATTTTTTACCTGATGCGTAAATCCTTCGGTTCCGTATGGCGCAGAAACAATTACAATGTCCGCCGTGTGGTCGGTTCCTAGCCCGGTTGGCAACTCGTTGAATAAATAATCCGTTGTGGCGGTTGGGGCAATCATTCCTTGCCCATTTACCGGCAGGCCGCCCGCCGGGTCAGCAAACGTTCCCTTGATTGTGATGGTCTGTCCGGGCGCAATTGCCAGCGGCTGCGAAAGGCGGAATAAAACCACCACCGAGGCATCCAGTTTACGCGGGTAGGCGTAGCCCGATATACGGTTGACAAGATTAGTCCCGCGCGTGATGTCAAAATCGGTAATATTAATTTGCGTGGTCGCGGCGGTCAGCGTTTCGGTTTCGTCTCTAAGTTTATATCCGCCATCCTCGCGCAGCTTATAGCCGCCATCCTCGCGCAGCTTATAGCCAGACATAGTAGAAGTGATAGGGATAGGCGTCTCGGTATCAAGTCCGCTGCGGCGGGTTGCGGATTCTAATACAAATTTCTCTCCATAGGTTTTGTCAGGGCGAACATAGGCATAACCACACTCAGAAAATGCAACCTTCGATGCCTCGGCGTAGGCTTTTGTTTTGCTCGTATTGGTGTCAAACGCATATGCAAAAGTATTGACCGTTGCCCCAAGATTGGTGCTTTGTGGCTGGATTGGCATTAGGGCCAGGGTTGCCGTCATGATTTGCGCACCCGTTTTACTTGTCAATATTCCGGGGTTTACAATCGGGTACTCGCTGGCCTGACTCATAAAGTCCAGGCAAACGACATGCACGCGCGGCGCGCCCTTTTCGCCCGCCTGTAATGTGATCCCATCTGGAGCCGGGGCAATACGACCATAGACAAGATAGTCTATACCGTCATAACTCATGACAACTTTTACCGGTATATCATTATCCCAGCCAGCCAGGGCATTGATATGACCGGGGGAATACTTCGATGTAAAGTTTTTCAGGTCAAACTCGAATTGACCAATCCCACCCACGCGGTCGGTGTTTTTATTGGTAGCCATCCCGTCAGACGCCGCAAAAGTACCGCTGATGACATCCCCAAGCGCCGATAGACTTGTCCAGCCCGCCGTTAGATAAGCCCAAATCGCATAAGTGAAAGTCGTTACGTGGGTCATGCTTGCCCCTGTTGCATGTAGGTGATAATACTGCGGGCCAGCTTGCCCTCGTCAAATTGCTTTTTCGCTATCAGGCGTTCTAACAATTCATCAGTCCGTGACACTTTCCCGGCCTGCGCTACCGTCACGGTTTCGCCGGGGCTGGCCGTGTTCCCTCCGGGCAGGGCAAAACTCTCGTTCCCGCCGCCATAGGGAATCATAAACGACCCGCCGCCCGCGTGCGCCTTGCCAGATTGTGAAGCATACGGGTTGTAATTTGCGCCGCTGTTGGTGGTATGGTTTTCTACCACGTTGACATTGACGGTTTTATCAGATGGAATCCCGTTGATTGAATCCGTTATTTTTTGCGCTTCCTGCCAGGCTGCTTGAGCCTTTGATACCACATCAGACGACCATAGGCCCCAGGCTTCCTGTTGCTTGGCAAAGGCATCAAATTCGGTTTGTGTCCAACCGTCACGGGCAAGTTGTTCGGCCAGGATGTTCGAGATGAATTGTAAAGTTTGCTTTTCGCGTTGCTTGGCTAAGTCGGCTTCGGCGGATGAAACCTTATCCAAGTCACTGAGCGCCCCTTGTATTTGGTCGCTTTGTTCCGCATAGCCCTGAGCGCGAAATTCTGACAGCTTCTTTTCGGCTTCCTGGCGTTGTGCGGTCAAGTCGGCTGATTTCTGGGTGTACGCATCTTCGGCGGATTGGATATTATTAATCAGGCTAATCCGGTTTGATAGTTCGTCGGATAGCGCCTTGGCTGCTAATTCTGTTGCTTTTCTTTGCTCTTCTTCGGCTTTTGCCATGCCTTCGGCGGCAAGGGCCGCTATCTTTTTTTCATCTGTATTTTTAGCCGTTACGTCAGTTTCTTCCTTGCTTGCTTTCGATAAGTCCGCAATAGCCCCAATTGCGGCCACAATCGGGATAGGGAATTGCTTCATTCGTTCGATGTATGCAGTTTCGTACTTCGTGGCGCTCGTGAAAGCTGGTAATAAATCCATTGCCAAAGAAGTTTTTAGTGCCTGTATGCTATCATTCCAGTTATCGATTGCCAAACGCGCCTCTTCAGCTTGTCGGATTTGTTTTTCTGTCAAAATAAGGTCTTTATCAACGGCATCAGATTTCGCTAAAAGTGCCGCGCTGCCCTGTTCAAGCGCCTTAGCCCAGGCCAGCCCACCGCGCCCAAGATTTTTGATAACAAATTCATTGCGCTCTTGTGCTGTATTCAGCGATAGATATTGGTCGCTCAATTTTGCGAGCGTGTCAATATTGGGAGCCAGCCCGTTGTTAGTCAGAGCGCGGGTTGCCGTTAAAGCATCCTCGGCGCTGATTTGGTAATCATCCAAAACTTGTATAAAGCGGCTGGCGTTTTCGGATGATTGTCCCCCGGCGCGCGCCATTTCATCCACCGTCATGGCATATTTTATGCCCGTGTCAATAACATCTTTCAGGGCTGCGCCAACGCCAACCAGCACGGCGATCAGGGCAGCGTTATTGCTTACAAAGCCTGTCATGGATTCGCGCGCAGATTCAAGGCCCGGAACAAGCGCCTTGGATTGCTTGGTAGTTTCCCCCAGCTTTTGATTTACGCGCTC
>Ga0075360_1000005_pt1 | contig 15978 bp, 16 predicted proteins | sample WestPond_TuleC_D_FD_120060 | JGI IMG/M metagenome (GOLD analysis project Ga0075360, IMG submission 120060) | Natural and restored wetland microbial communities from the San Francisco Bay, California, USA, that impact long-term carbon... | ecosystem: Environmental > Terrestrial > Soil > Wetlands ...
AGTTATGGCTATCGTCCCGAGAAAGAAAATATGTCTACCTATGATAGATTATATAGCAGGTGGATCCAAGCCATCTAACCTTCGACTAGATGAGGTGGTAACAAAATGGGAGGTTACCACTCGTATGGGTGACCCTAGTGCTTATGGTGAGATATGGCAAGCATGCGAAAATTCAAGGTGTAGCTATGTGCTAAAATATATACCTATAGGTTTAATCTCACCGGAAGACCCGTCTCTATTACCTCGAACCAAAGATGATATAGTAAGGGAGATAAAGTTGCAGGCTAAGATATCGAAATTTGGTCTAGCTCCTCAGGTTATAGATTCTTGGACATGTACTACAGGTGGTGTTATAGTAATGAAATCTATGAAACAGACGGTTAATAGTTTGATTAGACAATATACATCCTCAATGGTAAGACACATCATAGTCGGATCGTGTCTCGGTATAATAGATAAGTTACATTCTCGAGGATATTATCATGGAGACTCACACCTAAAAAATATCATGGTAGATTACAAAGAAGACGATATGATAGAAGCTGAGGACGCTTTTGAAGATGGTGAAGTTGACGAGATTGAAAAATATAAATTAGTTGGATATAGATATTATTTTATAGATTTGGAACGATCTGGAGAGATAAAAACACCACAAGATCGAATAGTAGATTACGAAATACTTACCATGGACCTTAACTATCTGCTATCTGATCTCTCTATAACAGAAGAGAAACGTGATATAGAAAATATTATAGAGATGACATCAAGTATGATATTAAACATGAAATAGATATATGAGCGTAAAATGAAATTATAATATTAAAGTTGTAGCGTATAGTTGCTACTTATAGTTACTACTTATAGTTACTACTTATAGTTGCTACTTATAGTTACTACCTATAGATGGATAAGGTAGATTTGAGTTCATTAGATATGTTGAGAACCCTAGCAAAAAATATCAAAGTCGGTGACATTATTGCTACGCTCTCTTACAAAGAGATATCTCAACTAAGAAAATTTGTCAAGGATGAAGGGCGCGATATATACTTTTGTATATATGGTCACTCGACACCTATAGTGATAGTTATGAATAGTCTGATGAAGACAGATTCCATGGGCATGGATACTGATTATTGATTTCTCTCTTTGAGAGAAATTTTCCAACTCAACCACAATCATACCCGACTATCGTAGGATGTTATGGTACCTCCGAAAAAGGCTATAACCTTTGGTTATTATCTGCCAAGGTGGATAATATGGACGTAGTCCATAGGATATAAGTCGACCTATGATCGAAATATATAATGTATGTCGACCTATGATCGATCAACACCGCTTTAGAAAAAAACGATATTACAATATAGTTGCAGTACATCATCTCGGGGCTATAAGTTCGAAACATGTCTGGTCGTGGTAAGGCGTTTCCTAAGCACAAGTCGGTTGAGGCTGACGAGATCGATCTCGATGATGTCGAGATCATTGATGACGAAGAGGTAGTCGAAGACATCGAAGAGGAAGAAGAGGTAGAAGTCGCCCCTAAATCCAAAGCTAAGTCTAAGGCTGTCCCCAAGGCCAAAGCCAAGGTGTCTCCCAAATCCAAAGCTAAGGCTAAGGCTTCTAGCAATGATGAAGAGGAAGATGCTGAGGAGGAAGAGGAGACTCCTAAGGCCAAACCGAAGGCTAAGGCTAAGGCCAAGGGAAAGGCCAATGCTAAAGCCAAATCTAAGGCTAAAGTCGATGATGAAGAGGAAGATGCTGAGGAGGAAGAGGAGACCCCCAAGGCTAAGGGAAAAGCTAAAGGGAAGGCCAAGGCGTCCCCTAAGGCTAAGGCTAAGGCTAAGGGCAAAGGTAAATCTAAGGCTAAGGTTGACGATGAGGAAGAGGCTGGTGATGGCAAGCGTCACTTCAAGGTCAATGTCGAGTCGGTAGAACCCGAGGTCGATCCTTCGCTGTTTAGCATCAAGGGAGGTAGATATACATCAAAGTCGCCGATGGCCGCGGCCAAGAAGGCCTTCAACCACTTTGCTAAGAAGTCTGGTTATGAGGATGGACAAGAGTTCATCTTCTCTATCATCGAGACTACCGAGGGTAGTGATGGTAAGGAATATTGGTACATTGGTCACCGTGAGGTTCTTGATGAGCCTCAGTATATCTCAAAGGGTGATACTCAAATTGAGATCAAGGTGAAGACGCACGTTAAGGCTTATAAGCCTGCTGATGATTCTGAGGCCAAGCCTACCAAGGCCAAGCCGAAGGCTAAAGCGAAAGGCAAGGCCGGCTCACCAAAGGCTAAGGCCAAGCCGAAGGCTAAGGCTAAGGGTAAGGGAAAGAGCAGGGCTGCTGAAGCTGAGGAAAATGAGGTCGATGATGAGGAGGCTCAAGTTGATGAGGATGGTGACATCGTAGAGGATGAGGAGGATGTTGAAGATGAGGAGGAAACTCCTAAGACGCCCAGGGCTAAGGCTAAGCCGAAGGCTAAGCCGAAGGCCAAGGCCAAGGGAAAGGGTAAGGCACCATCCAAAGCCAAGTCTCCGGCACCCAAGGCTAAAGCTAAAGCTAAGGCCAAGAAATAAAAAACTTTAGCCGAAAATAAACTTTATCGACCTTAGTCGAAAGTTTATGGTAGATAAAATAAACTTTAGCATAGCTAAAGTTTTACCAAAGATATACATATATAAACTTTCGACTAAGATCGATAAAGTTTGACGCGATCCATTAATCCTTATATGGGTTTATAATAAACCACTCTATCCAATCATGTTTTCCAATCTCTCTATATAGAAATATAAATGTCTCGGCTCTAGATATCCCTCTCTTTCTATTTAGGCAACCATAGAGATATGCAAGTTTGTATGTTAGGGGTGCTATATAAAGTATAGAGATGTAGTCATGCGATGATAATTTAGCTTCATATTCTTCCTTGGTGGTAACCATCCAATAGTCTATATACTCTCCATCTGGGGTGGATGGGTATCGTTTTGCAATCTTAAAAACTATACTACCCTTTGAAAATAATCTTCCAGCCTCCTTATTTTTTATGACTATATGTGAGTCGGTGCCAGTTTTGGGGGCAGCCATTGTTATTTACGAATATGTTTTTATATTATAGCGTTATCACGAGACACGACCTAATCTTAGGGTAAAATGTTACACATAGTTATAGGATTTGTTTTGTTGTTGGGAGTTATAGCCATAGTATATTATTTTATCAATCGTGAAACCACACTAGAAAAAAAGAATTTTTCATCGGTTAGCACTAAACCTGGCCCACTAGCGGAAGATATAGTATTGGTTGAATTATTTGACTCTAACCCATCAGGAGTAACTAACAATGGTTATGCTATTATGTGGAATTCCAAAAATACATCTGATGACTATACTATTAAAAATGCAGATGATGGTGTCATGGTAGTCTCAAGTACATCTACATCAAATACCGGTCTTCACAAGGTAAAAAATATTCCTCTTACAAAAGGTAAGACATATATAGTTACCATAAACTCAACTACGGTCAAGATATTATTTTATCCAATCGATATCATAGAATCAAAGATAGAAGATAACATTATAGATATAACTACCGAATCGATCCCGACCGATGTGGAGGTTATTATAGGTAGCGTGGTACTATCACCTGCGGATACCAGCATTAAGGTTGAACCTCCTGGGATTATATGTAACATATCAATCGCAGGAGATCGAAAGGTGGTCATGATATACAACGGAAAAAATACCGGGAGCGTGATAGTGCACAATCTAGGACAAAGCTTAGATTAGATACTTTATATATTTTCGTTTAGGTGCAAACGAAAATTACTCTTATAATTGAAGCAACTGATCTTGTTCAAATATCTCTTCCGTCTCATCTTTGAATATGATCTTAATCTGCTTGAAGCCTAGTAGAGTCGGTGTCGTAGGTATGCCATGAAAATTATGTGATGGTCCGATATATTGTCTAAGTATCTCCGTGATATCATCACCCGATTCACTTATCGCTTGTGACATGCGGGTAGGTCCTCTTACCTTTGGAAACCTCACTATGTATTTGTTAGGTCCATCATAGTAGACTAGGTCAAAGTGTGTCTTCTTTTGTCTTTGTAATAGACCTGTCTCCAATCTTTCTGTGATGTAATTTCTAAATCTAAAAATCGTATATTCCACTAAAATACTTAGAGTTACATTTCGATATAGCTCCATCACAATTTTATATCTTGTTATCAAAACATCCCTATATATCCAGCTGATACTAAAGATGAAAACCGTCACAACATACCATAAAATGGATGTCATATCGAAGTTTTGATATCAACCATGAACGCCATATCTATTCTTTGACACCTCTAAATAATTTGATCTTCTTCTCAGATATATATTGTGAACTTGCAAACATATAAGGGCGTCTGATATTTATAGTCTCTTCATATTCTAACCTTCCAAAGGTAGATCTATATTCTTGTATTGTAAGATGTCCTCCATATTCTTTTAATATCTTCCAAGATGGCGCGACTGGAATGTCTATTAGTTTTCCATATAAAATCTTAAACAGCAAGGATAAAGAAGATATAGATTCTTTGTATTTTGCGTTAAACCCCTTGTCTATTATGTATGCCTTGCAACATGGAAAACTACAAAAATATCCTTCCGTCTCAAAAAAGTCAGTATCTGTTAAGGGTATATCTGCATTCTTGAATTTCTCTTCGACTCGTTGTCTTTCAACTCCGTGTGATTTATGTGGATGGTAGCGGATAGGACACCCTATAGGTCTGGTAGTAAAAGTATGTCTACACCACCAACACGACTTTATAGTGGTCGTAGGCAGGGCGCCATTAGACACAACATCTATCATATTAGGCCATAGCTTGATCTGATTTTTCCTAACATCCAAGAAATAGTAAGACCTTCGAGATTTTTCATGCATTAGGTCGGTGACCGGAATGTCGATCTCATCATTATCTATGATGGTCTGAGGTAGAGAGTCTGTATCTTCTTGGTTGATGACGACAGGTTTTCTTTTTCTTGTAGAGCCATAGGCGTAATGAGCGAGGATTATCTGAGTGGCAGATATACCATCTAGAGATATGATACCATCATCGGCCACCTTTTTTTTAGCCTTGGGTATCTTTTTACCTTTTGAAATTTTTCCTTTCGTCATAGATATAATCTTTGGATATATTTATGATACTATAGTATATCCAAAAAATTCTTAAGGTACTATGTACGAAGTACATAGCCTTTTTAGAGGTACTATGTACGAAGTACATAGCCTTTTTAGAGGTACTATGTCACGGAGTCCGATGAGTATTAAAGTGTACATCTCAAATAGTAGTCTGACTTTATACCTAGGTATATTCGCGAGTCAGTATGAGTACTACGAAAAAGCTCAAAAAGATAATTGAAGCGGAAGAATTATGCTCCACTATCCCGTCTCTGTCGGAAAACGAACATGCACTTAAAGTTAACAAGGCGGTCAAAATATATAAAGAATTATGCTTATCAGCTCTAGATCCCAGCAGCAAGATGGAGGTTTTAGTATCTTTTATGCGCTATATCCCCGAAGAAGGAAAGGAGATGCTTGTAAGATGGAGAGATATGATTCCATTTACTGGAGGTGAAGAGAATAATCGACTGATAAAACTTCTTACTCTAGTAGCAAAAAATTCAGAGGTCGATCCTCATGAGAGAAGTATAACAGCTGTCACTCTTTATAATCAAACGTTATACAATGTATGCTATGAATGTTTTGAGAGTATAGCCATGGATGAAAAAGTCGATGTAAAATATAGGGTCGAATCGTGTAGATATCTATATGGTTCGGATATGTTTCATAATAAAAATATAGCTCAAGACTGCCTTCTCGAGATTATAGAAGATGCCAAAACTACATCGGAATCTAGGTATAAGGTGATAGCAGGTTTTATATCTGGAAATGGTGTCGTATCTTATCTCAACAAATCGAAGGTTAGGGTGGCATACGATGAAGATTTCGTATATGGTTTACAGATAGTCTTCTTTTTCAACGTAGGTAATGGTGTCAGAGAAAGAATACTTAGCGGCCAACACCTATTACAGATGACTTGTGTGGATGAGAAGGAACGTGAAGACATCAATGTTGAACTAATAAAGCTAGCTAGGGATGTCACACTAGAAGAAAACACTAGGGCTGATGCGGCCGATGTGTTATTAAGGTTAGGTATCAAGTCATATCGCGAAGAGGCTAGGGAGATTATAACATCATTGGGGTATGCTGCCGTGAACACAAATAGTAACAATATTATGGATAGGGTCAAGACTATCTATAACAACTCTCAAAACATCCATGATGAAAAGATTAGCGAATCTGTAGCCAAGTTTATAGATAAGATAATGATGGACGATACTCTTAAACTTAGACCGTTTGTTGATATTCAAAAAGATGTAAGTGCCGCCGTGAGAGTGCATAAGAAGGAACAATCTAAAAAGTTTTTGGCGTACAAGGCTCTCGATCGTATTAGTATAGATACAGCCACCTTTACCGATAAGAGAGTTACCTTAGCCGAAATATTTGTTCATGTGTGGACGCGTATCCAAACTTACTCAGGTGATACTAAGGCATTGTTGGAAGAGAGGATGATTGATGAATTGGTCGATATGGGTGACACATGCTCATCTGGTCATAGCGCTAGGTTCGTAAATGTACTATCTATAGTCGATGATGACCTAAAGATAAGTTTCGAGTCACAGATAATTGCAAATGTAGCCGGACGTGTCAATGCTAGAATTAGAGATATACAAGATCCTGATAAGAAAGCATCTATAGCCATGGGAATGCTACCAGACTCTGATGAAGATGATAAGGCCATCTATAAGGAATTTATTACTGATGTTATCCGCTTTCTCAAAACCGAACTATATGAAGAATTCGTTACCGCAAAGTATATATCCAAGGAAGAGTTCGATATCTCTTTTGAAAAAGCTACCAAGCCGTGGTTGGATTATATATTATCATAGGCCATGTCATCTATATGTAGTACACTTAGCATATATAGGTTATAGATATATGCCAAGTATGCTTTAGCATACTTTAGGTTGACTAAAGTATGATGAAAAAATGTCCAAGGTAGAAAACTGAAATTATATGTAAAATATATGCACGAGTAGGTGCGATCCTATCAACTACCAAAGTATGTATCGCACTCCTGGTGGTACCCCTTATGAGTTAGATGAGGAAGGCTATGTCAAGGTCAAGTTCTTTAACGCCAAAGGCGAGCTACTCGAATCCAAAGAGGTGACTGATGTATATAAGAAGCTTTACTCGCAAGATGAATTTTCTATAGACCCTAAGCTTATAGCTCTAGCCGAAAATGGAAAGCTAACCAAACAAAAACTACTAAATATGGATTATACAGATATTTTGAGGTTGGGAATGTATCCCAAGGCGGTCGAGATTATTAAGAAACACCTTGGTCTTAGAGGCGTACCTATTAAAAATGGATTTACTATAAAACCCCACCAGGTAAAGGCTCTAACCTGGATGAAGGAGAGAGAAGAGATGGACTCGTCAAAGGTCAGAGGCCTCAAAGGTGGTATACTCTCACTTTTGATGGGGTTGGGTAAGACCCTTATTACTCTGATACATTCACTTAGCTCTCCTAAGGGTACCGCTCCTACCCTAGTGGTAGCCAGTAAGACCGTTATGGGTGGGTGGAAGACGGATGGTATTGAGAAGTTCTTTGGGCCAGAGATCAAGGTACTCTACCTCCACAAGGACTATCTCGGTAAGGCGCTAGATACTATTACATGGAAACAGGTCCTCAAGTACGATATAGTTATCACCACCTACGATGCGTGTATAAGCGCATGTAGGGTAGGTAAGTATGACGAAGAGTGCTTTGAGATGGGAGATGAACATACTCTTATGAAAGGTAAGATATTGTCTGTCCATAACCGCACATTCGCACAGGCCAATGGAGTCAAGGATAAGCTTAGGGGGTTGGGGTGTATCTATGGTCCCTACCATAGGGTTGTATGCGATGAGTCACAAAAGTACGCCAACCCTACATCCAAAACCTACAAGTCGGTCATGGCCCTATACGGAAATTATAAGTGGTGTCTATCGGGTACCCCTATCCGTAACTACGACACTGACATTTGGTCTCAGCTTAGGTTCTGTGGATATAATGGGTGCTCCCAAACTATAGAGTGGAAGCGCAAGGGGCTAAAGTATTTCAAGGAGCATAATCTTATCGACGCTACCTTTACTATGAACTATCAGGACGCTGGTGTAGAGCTACCCCCAAAGACAGAGTACACCACCGTAGTAACCCTGAAGGGTAAACAAAAGGAGGTGTACGACTATGTGCTCGGAGTAGCTAGAGAAAAGTATGACCTAATGATGAAGAATCTAGTTAGCTTTTCTTGTATTTTGGCCATATTTACCAGACTTAGGCAGTGCGCAATAGCGCCATACCTTATTACGGCAGAATCTAAAAGGGAGAAGCTCAAAGGAAAAGATGCCAAGGGTGATAAAGAGGCCATAGAGCTTTTGAGAAATATCAAGACCGAGGGGTTGGGTAGTTGGTGTCATGACAAGTCTGGTGAAGCTGGTATATATAGCTCCAAGATAAGTGAAATTATAAATAAATTCCGTAAGATGCCCAAGGGTGAGAAGGTATTGGTGTTCAGTATGTTTACGAGCTGTCTCGACCTACTGGCCGATGCGGTGGATGAGAGGTTACCTAACTTTAGCTATGTACAGATAGATGGTGACACTAAAGGAAATGACCGCACAGACCTACTACACCAGTTCCGCACAGACCCATCCGTCAGGGCGGCCTTCCTTACCTATAAGGTAGGCTCAGAGGGACTTAACCTTACAGAGGCTGTACATTGTATATGTATCGAACCATGGTGGACCGATGCCGTTCACAACCAGGCAAAGGCTAGGTGTTGGCGTATAGGCCAGACCAAGGAGGTAAGTATCCATAATATTCTTGTAAAGGATTCCCTCGAGGAACGCATTATAGATATATGCCGTGAAAAGAGCGAGATGGCCGCATCATATCTTGACGGTACCGAGAAGCCCTTGGGTAAGGGAACAGGTAAGCTCGATAAGTATACCCTTGGAAGGATACTTGGCATTAGGTAGGTAGGTAGGTAGGTAGGTAGGTAGGTAGGTAGGTAGGTAGGTAGGTAGGTAGGTAGGTAGGTAGGTAGGTAGGTAGTTTTCGCTAGTCTCTTAGCGAAAAATGGATATAGATATATAAATATCTGAGTTAGAGATGTCGGGTGATATAGTAGTGGGTCTATAATGGATCCTTCAGACGGGCTATATGATAGGCGGTATGTTCTAGATGAAGAAGGTTATTATATTATATCTTTTAATAGGAAGAGTAAGGTTGATGAGGACGCCTCAGATGATAATTATGAATGGGTGGAAGACGACTTGGCGGATGAGGTAGCAGAAGCCGAGGATATAACGGGGGTTGAAGAGAACGATGAAAATATCGTCGGTGGTATGGAGGTTGAACCTGAACCTATGGTTCTATTTGGTAGATATGACGATTCCAAAGGTATGAAAAAATGTGCTACTATTGAGATAGATGGAGGTACTACCCTTAGGGAGGTGAAAGAGGTATTTTCTGTAACGATCGGTAGGAAGGTTGTTAAGATTGAATCCGACCAACTTGGAATTTTGAATGGAGACGACGCACCCATCGAAGCATGGGACCTTGATAATGGTAGTTTTGTATCTCTATTATTTTAATCTTGACCACTTTCTGGTTTCTATAACCACTTTCTGGTTTCTATAACCACTTTCTGGTTTCTATAACCACTTTCTGGTTTCTATAACCACTTTCTGGTTTCTATAACCAGAAAGATTAAACTAGGCTTAACTAGCAAGCTAGTTATCCGTATGATAAGGGGTGTGAACGACGGTCGGCCATAGACTTCCTCCATGAAATATGGGATGGAAAGGATAGTCGTTGACTGTAAGCTTATACCCCTTATCTTCTCTCTTTGGTTGGTAACCAGGTCTACACCATGTCTCTTCGGTGGAGGCCGGTAGATAGAAATTTACTTTACCGTTTTTATCTGGAGTACGCTCATGAAACCACCTACTCCCTGGAGGAGTATAGGTGGCGGCATAGGTAGTGGTGTATCTTGGGTCTGGTAGCGTCATACTATTATACCATGGTATAAGACGTGGATATGAAAAATGAAATATTATATCGGCTATATGGAAATTATATCGCTGGTAAGGTTATATCGGGTATCGGTATGAGTTTTCCTATTAGGTGTTTTACATGTGGAAAGCTTATAGGTCACCTGTATGAAAAGTACGTTGCGCTAACCTCCGAGGGTGAAGACTTACACCAGAAGGTTCTCGATGATATGAAGATATACAAATTCTGCTGTCGACGTATGTTTATGACTCATGTCGACATTGATGAGTATAGGTTGGCATATCCAACCTACCCTGATAGGATACATAGACTCTATGAAAAAAATTCACACCTATCGGATATTAACGATACCGAAGTCGATGTCGCTGACGTTGAAGACGAAGTCGAAGAAGTCGAATATTAGGTCTTTGGTTCAAGTATTCCGTTGGCACTATGCTCGATTTGACCTCTCAGACATTAATAAAATCGAGCATAGTGTCAATTATCGGACCCAATAGTCCAAAAATTTCCTGGACCACCACCCAGGAAAACTTTCAAAAGTTAATTAACAACCTTATATTGGACATACCATATGTTGGGATACCCTAATACATGGTAAATTTTCGGACTTGGAAATTTTTCGGGGGGAGGTTATGATAGTAGTTATCATAAGTGAACATTAGTATATATATATGTATATATATACATATATATACCACTACTTATATAGAAAAGATGAAAACTGAAATTTTGGGACAGGTATAAGGTTGATATATCGCCTGTTTTCTAAAGACAGAAAGTATAGATTCGTTCGATACTACCACTAAAAGTGATCCTAACGTCAAATGTCGGTCTCGATCTTCACTACTAACGTTCTCGCTGCTATTGAGGGTGCTACTAATGACTCTATCGTCGAACAACTCGCTCAGCTCGCTGAGCACATCGCCACCGTCCTCGAGGTAGAGGTTTCTGCCGTCCAGGAGGCCATTGACTCTTTCGCAGGTACCGCCACCACCCCTAAGGGTAAGGGTAAGGCCGCAAAGGGTAAGGCGGGTAAGGCTCCAGCCAAGCCCAAGGCCGGCAAGGCTAAGGCTGGGGAGATTATTCTGGTCCTTAACTATGGTCCCAAGTCCCATGCCTTGTTCGGTGACACCACATCCATTAAGGACCTGTTGAACGACTACAACAAGGAGAATGGTAAGCTCTTTGGATTCAACAAGGGGCTTGAGTTTGGTGCTGGCTGGACCATTATCGGTAAGGCTAAGCTGGCGACGGCTGAGGAGTTCCTCGCCGAGAACTCCATCAACTATCGTACCGTAGAGAGGGAGGAGTATGAGGTCGAGTATGCTGGCGGCGAGGGAGCGGAGGCTGAAGTCGCTGAAGACGATGGAGAGATCGAGGAAGCTGAGGAGGTTAAGCCCAAGGCGGGTAAGGGTAAGGCGGCTCCCAAGGGTAAGGCTGGTAAGGCGGGTAAGGCGGCTCCCAAGGGTAAGGCTGGTAAGGCTGGTAAGGCGGGTAAGGCGGGTAAGGCGGCTCCCAAGGGTAAGGCTGGTAAGGCGGGTAAGGCGGGTAAGGCAACTCCCAAGAGTAAGGCTGGTGCCCCTAAGACCAAGACCGCCGAGCTCGAGGCTACTGAGAATGCATGGGGTAACCTCGAGGAGGTTGACTCTGGTGTGATCTTCATGTCCCTCCCTGTCGGTGTCGGTGGACGTGATGTCAGTGTTGCCATCGGTACCCAGGATGCTGACGCTGAGGAGGATGTTAAGGGTCTCGAGTCGGTCCTTCCTCTCGATGAGGAGACTACCTCGGAGTGCCAAGAGAAGGGTTGGAGGGTTCTCAACGATGCCATGATGACCTCTCTGGCTAAGAAGGATAAGGAGCTCCATGAGCAGCTCGAGGCTCTCTTGGCTAAGGCGGAGGCTGATACGGAAGGGGAGGAGGGCGAGGCGGAAGCCGAGGAGGAGGATGAGTAAATTGTACTAGTAGATAGGTATGGGTAGTAAATATAGTAGGTTGGATATTTTATCTCCCCGGGGAGATAAAAGCAAAAATAACCAAGTACGAAAATATGAAAACTGAAATATCAACCTATGTATAAAAGTGTACATCGCTCTCTTATCAAACGAAGATAATACCCAGTTGTATGTCTGACGTTATTGTTGGAGTGGAAATCGAACTGTGTGACTTTAACAAAGCGTTTGGATATGATGAACGATATCTTTATGTATCTGAAGGAACACATTTGGAAGATATTTCAGATGCTGATGGCGTTGTAGATACGATCTATTTGGATGGTAATGCTACTCATCTGCGGTTTTATTATGATAACGGAAACGTCACGATAGTGTATGTGTTAGGTGTGCGTGTTGACATGTTAACTATCGGGTCTGCTACATTGTCTTTGAAATACGAGTCAATTGTAAAAGCATTCAACGATTACAACAAAATCACATCCAGAAAATCCAACTATCAACACCTTCTTGTATCCAAGGAACCTAAGCTTTATTTTATTTAGTGAGTACCCTTATATTAAGATTTCCTAATTAAGGTTAGGAAAAAATATCTATATATACGGTTACTGTTATTAGCTACTATAGTTTTTGATCCTCTCCTATGATCCTGAATGCGGAACTGGATATTTTATCTTCTCAATTTCATCTTGTAATTCTTTGATCTTATTTTCCAAACTATTTACTAGCTCTATAAAGTCTATCTGCCTGCCTTTAATATCAAATACTACCTTATTGCCTATAAATACGACTGTCCGAGTATCTGTTTCGGGGAAATATTTTCTATCTGGCGATCCAGCATCGCCATAAATAGTATTTCTATTAAAGGATGAAATAGCGTCAACACCGTTACCGCCTCCACGAACCACAATTGACAATGGACTCCATGAACCTACACCTACTCCACTTATGGAAGAATTACTTCCTCCAACCACACCTGACAATGGACTCGACGAACCTGCTCTTGCGGTCAGATCGCTACCGCCTCCGGTAATCGCATCGTGTGTGTCCATTAATTATAGTTCCTACTATTATTAGCTTCAATTTCCTTAAATATGTATTACCTCGAAAAAGGCTATGAAATTTTCAAATGAAAAAATGATATATATATAATATATTATATTAGTATGTCGAAAACAAAACTTGACATAGATGAAGAGCTTGCTATGGCAAAATATTATGATGTGAATATTAAGTTGATTAGGGAATGTATCCTAAAAACGGCTTCTATTACAAAATCTGATGTAAAATATATTAGTAAATGTGTCATGGAGCATATACAGATGAAAGATGCCATACTCGACTTACCTAGCTTACCAGAAGAAATGAAAGTTATGTTATTTGGTAAGCTGTCACCCAAGGAGTTTATTAAGATATGTACTCTCAACATTCAACATGCCGAAAATTGTAAGCATGCTTGGTATTGGAAAGCTTACCTAGCGGATAAAGAGCCAGAAGATTATGAATCCGTGTTAAAGTTTTTAATGAAGCAAGGGTATGAAGACTCCTATAACTTGTTTTTAGAGATGTTATCAGAATTTATTAAAAAATACAAAGCTGAAATTAATATAATTAATAGCGAAGAGAAATACCAATTTCCTAATAATATATTGGACCACAACGATGAAGATGATTATCAAATCTTTGAGCTTGTCGAAAATTTACGGTTCGATTTGTTGAAGACTTACGTAAAACATTACGACAGATACGCGCACGGGTTAATCTCTGATATCGACAGTTCTAAATTTTATAAGAGATATAAGGAAATTTATCATATATTGGCGAATATTATAACTTTCTCTGACGTTTATAACATATTTCAGGATTTCGAATCGCATATTATAAAGTATGTAAAATTTGATACGATTGGTATGGATGATATTATGAAACTCGTAGAGGGTAATGATAAAATTAGATCTTATAGACCCCGAGTAATAAAATGGATAGCTAAAAATTCTAAATCTGCAGATGTTATGATAAAGGCGGTAAATTATTTTAAGGCTAATGAAAAAATACCAGAGTATGGCGCCGATTATGCAGAACCTCTTATATATTCTGGAATTTATGAGAAGATTATAGCGGTCGCTGATCCTCCTCTTCTAGCCAGTATTGAAAAATATGTTCGCAAACATAAAAAAACATTAGCTATAGGTAACCTTAGTAATGCTTATGTCTTGCGATTAATTAAAGAAAAGAGAGAAGGAAAGAAAACCAAATCGCAGACGTTATAGAATATGTTAACTACTAATAGTATAAGTAAACTATCGGAAGGGATGAGTCTAAATTATGAAAAAGATATTATAATTTATATTTTTGTTATATTTATACAAAAATGATATGTATATATCACACGGTAGATGATACCGCTACCTTCCTATATTAGTACTATCAAAATAGTATAACATGGCTAGCAAAGGTAAGAAGAAAAAAATCTCAACCAGCCATACTACCACTATCGTCCCACAGGAAGACTATGTACCTCAGGCCGCTACCAGGAAGACTACCCCTTATATGTCTGTCTATGAATATTCATCCCTGATTATGGCTAGAGTATTACAACTAGGTAGCCCCGGGGCTATGCCTCTTATTCCTTTGAAAGATCTAGAAGACTATGACCCTCTAGTCATTGCCACTAAAGAGGTAAATGCCAGGTTACCACCTCTAGTTATAAGAAGGAAGTTGGCCGACGGGTCCATAGAAGATTGGTTGTTGACAGACACTAAGGAACCCCTCATCTTTCCTCGAATTTGATAGTCCATATATATAGTCATGGTACTAGTATAGTTGGTAAACATGAAAACTGAAAAATTTTATCAGCTATATAAAACATAGTCGCTACTTAAACACTAGTACCATAATCATGGCTCAGATAATTTCCTTTATCCCTGATATTAAGAAATATATCGGAAAGGATGAAGATGGGTGTGTCTGCATTGCAGATGAAATCAGTTTGATATTCACCAAGAGGGTCACAAAAAGAGAAGATGTTAAAATAAATGAACAAATAATCTACAAACCAGAGTATAGACCTTTCCTATCAGTTTTTACTAATATTATGCTCAAAAACCAAACTCTATCGTTTCTAAACCTATTTACTCATATTCATACCCTCAATCTAAGTGGTACTAAGGTCACCGATGTATCTGCCCTGGGTAACGTCCATACGCTCGATCTGAGTGATACTAAGGTATCCGACGTATCTGCCTTGGGTAAAGTTCACACCCTCAATCTAAGTGGTACTAAGGTCACCGATGTATCCTTCCTGGGTAACGTCCATACGCTCGATCTGAGTGATACTAAGGTATCCGACGTATCTACCTTGGGTAAAGTTCACACCCTCAATCTAAGTGGTACTAAGGTCACCGATGTATCCTTCCTGGGTAACGTCCATACCCTTAATTTAAGCCGTACAGAGGTCACCGATGTATCCTTCCTGGGTAACGTCCATACCCTTAATCTAAGTGAGACTAATGTCACCGATGTATCTGCCATGGGCAGAGTTTATGATCTTAATCTGGGTTATACTAAGGTCACCGACGTCTCTGGCATATCCGCCTTGGGCAAAGTTCACACCCTTAATCTGGGTGGTACTGATGTGTCCGATACCTCTGGCATATCCGCCTTGGGCAAAGTTCATATCCTTAATCTATGGGGTACTAAGGTCACCGACGTATCTACCCTAGGTAACGTTAATACCCTTAATCTAAGCTTTACTAAGGTCACCGACGTATCTGCCCTAGGTGGAGTTCATACTCTCGATCTAAGTGGTACTAAGGTCACCGATGTATCTGCCCTGGGTAACGTCCATACGCTCGATCTGAGTGATA
>Ga0075360_1000009_pt1 | contig 14135 bp, 16 predicted proteins | sample WestPond_TuleC_D_FD_120060 | JGI IMG/M metagenome (GOLD analysis project Ga0075360, IMG submission 120060) | Natural and restored wetland microbial communities from the San Francisco Bay, California, USA, that impact long-term carbon... | ecosystem: Environmental > Terrestrial > Soil > Wetlands ...
GGTCACATTAGTATGGCTTAAATTAAGGGTATGGATATGAGTGAATAGATTCAGATAACAAAGAGTATCATCTTCAAGATTTATATTAGTAAAAGATGGTAGAAAATGTTTGTAAGATGGTTTGTAAACTATCTGTTCTGTTATCTTAATATTGGAAGGTAAAAGGCTGTAGAAGAGCTTATTGACCAACGCCAGTCTCATAGCATCTTCAAAGTCCAATTCAAAGTGGACAAAAACCTCAAAAGGAAGTAATTCCATCTTTAGTAGTAAAGTTATAATGACTCATAACCAAAGTATATATAATATATTAGTATAGTATATCAATTTTGTACTTTTCTATACAACTAATAGAAAATGGATATTATACATAATACATAATCGAGTATCATACTATATACTACTATCACATACCAAAGTTGATAGTATATATGGGTTGAGTCTGGACATTAACAGACCCGCCATTGAAAATAATAGAAAATGTTGTATATCAACTACACCCTGTATGTTAATGGGATTTTTGCTGTAATCCCATGAATCTACTATACTCGTTCCTTTTACATAAGAAGAAGAACCGGCTCCAACTATCTTTCCAGAGATATATTCTATAGAACTTAATACTACTCCGTAAACTAAAAATTCTATATAGATTGGAAGAGTTGGAATGTATCTAAGTATAATATTCCTGATCCAATAGATAGTTAGTCCACCTATGCCATAGATTGGAAATCCTGTGATGACTGGGTTTGATAGTGTCTTTTTAACACCGGATAGATAATATAAGATATGTTCACTTACAGCTCCCAAGAGGGTATATGTTCCAAAGAGCACAGCATTATCTTTTATAGTACCCTGAAAAGGGCTATGGTTACTTCGTAACATAGTACCCTGAAAAGGGCTATGGTTACTTCGTAACATAGTACCATGTACGTCCATACCAACTAGTAGCATTAAACTTTGTTTATAATTTACTAATCCTTTTTATAAAAAGGATTAACATGGTCCTACCATCGGTTATTTAGACAACTACCTTGACATTCATACCACCTGGCACCGAGGGGGCGGTAGGGGCTGGAGGTGGTGAGGTCAGAGGTAGTGACCAACTTACCTTACCTGCAGGATTAGATACATTGACATTTAGTGTGACTTGTTGATTAGGACCTATGGGTGGAAAAGAGTCCCATACCATAGTCCAATGAGAATCTTCTTGTTCAGTCTCTGTAGTACTAGATTTATAGGTCTGATTATTATAGGTGAGGCTAATATCCAAATCTGTTTTCTGTACTACGTCTGCAAATTGGAAATAGATAGATTTGATAGTGTAATTACCATTACCGGCATTTACAAATGCAGAAGTTTTATTAGTTGGATAGATTACATTATTTGGAGGGGGGACGTTTGGATTTGCCATCGCCACTACAGATGGTGTATCATAGACACTAAATTCTAGACTTCCAGATGGACCATTACCTACAGAGTTTACAGCAGTCACACTAGCACCAAAAGTAAATGATGACATGGGACTCCATTCGGTGACACCAGCTTGAGAGGTAACTTTTGTTGGATCTAGGATGACATTGGTGCTAGTAAGACCTTTACCAGATTGCAAAATAGTAACCTGTTTAGTATTTGGGTTGGTCCATGACACCTGATATGAGTAGGTGAATGGTGGGGTACCTGTAGTTGGAGCATCCCAACTTAACACCCATGATCCATTTGCGAGAGTATAAGTTGAAATTTTCAGACCACGTTTCATTCTATATATGGCCAATATAGCCAAGGCCAGGGCAGCTGACAAGGTAACTATTACAACGTCACGCATTTGAGCTATATCGTGTATAAGACTTTACCAAGACTACTATACGAAGTTAGTATTTTTTCATATTATATAAATCTACCAAGTAGATTAATAACCATATATTGGGGGCTTATCTTAATCTAAGATTAAGATTAAGATAATGGTATGATAACCAAGGTTACAGCCTATTGTAAGGTAAGGCGTAGTGAGTTTAAATTTGTAGGTTACTATGGGCGTCGCGTAGCGCATAGCCTTTTCAAGGTATACTGAACAAAGTTCAGATTATACCTTTGGTATATATACTTAGAGATTGCACAGAAGATCGACGGTAGTCGCGTAGTTATCATAAACTATGCTAAGGAGCAAATATCGACCATCAGGAGTCAAAGTTTGGTCAGCTAATATAGGGGTAACGTCGGTAAGCATCGCGGCATAATTTGCCAACATACGTTTAGCAAAGGTATTTTTCTCAACTTCTAAAATAATATAAAACGAATAGAGATCGTTCTTCTGACTCGAAGAAAGGGCTTCGACATTTTGGATAATGTTCAACATCTGATTCAATTTAACTATGGCGCTTGTGTAATTTGCTATATTACCATCATTGGTGGCTCTCTTATCCTGGGTAAGTTCTAGATAATTTGTCAGTGTAGCAAGGTATGCATTTTCATTTGTAGCATCAGTTATCAACTGAGTATAATTTAATATATTTTGATCCGCCAATGATACATTGGCGGTGAAATCAAACACAGAGTCGAAGCTCATACTATAATACATATGGATTTTTTAGAAATTTATTAAATTATACTTTCCATACCAGATATATGGAAATGTGTAATCCATCACGCGTAGAGGTGTGTATAGTTTTACCCCTTCAAGATAAACTTTGTCCCCGGAGGTAGCGCTACAAATAATTTGTAGCATAGCTACAAATTTTCTACTAAAGTAGATAAATCGTTTAAGCTATGATTTTTATTCGTCCTCTTCTTCCGATGCTTCCCTCTCCTCTCCCGTATCTTCTTCATCAGCTTCCTCTGATGCTTCTTCCTCTTCGACTTCGTTTTCATCGGCTTCTGATACTTCCTCGTCTGAATTGGAAGCTTCATCTCCCACTCCACATATACATTCATCTACCTTATTGCCACATTCTTCGCACACCTCATCGTCTTCGTCGTCTTCAATTTCCGAGTCTTCGACATCGTCCTCAACTTCGATAAGGTGATATCGCCATCCGTTATTTTTACAGATTGTGATATGCTTATTTTCTAGAGCAAGTACCTTACCTGTCTTTTGATCTTGAACACCATAAGCGGCCTTTGTAGCTGGATCGAAAAGTATATGTGTCTCTACATCTTCAAATCTACCCCATTTATTTGGCATGATCTTTTTCTTGATAATACCCGGTTTGGGGGTGTTGGTATTTGGAGGTCTAACTCCATCACTCTTAACTTTATTATCCATCTTTTCATTTTCTTGCTTCTTTTCAAGAGCATCATTTTCCAATTTTGCTTTTTCAAGCTTTGTTTTTTCAAAAACCTCCTTTTCCAACTTTTCTCTTTCAAGTTTTTTTTCAAGAACCTCCTTTTCCAATCGATTTTTTAATTCAATTTCATCTTCGATATGTTTTTGTTCTTCATATTTTTTCCTAGCATTAGAAGCTTGAACAGTTCGACGATGCTTTGTGCAGTATCCAACATTGCCATAAAATACGGTAGGTGAATCTATACATGCTACTTGATTTGCTCTGGTAGGTTTATAACTACATTTTTTAGTTTCCTTTTCTTCTTCGGGAAAAGAAGAGACTTCTGGAACTGGTGTTTCTTGTTTGTTCTCAACAACGCTAGGTTCCGGTGCAGGAGAGGTTACTACCGCACTTTTCTGCTTAATCAACTCATTAAGTTGCTCAATAGTTAAACTCGACGGGTCTATCAACTCCTGATTTTTTCGTGACATTGTCAACGACTACTAGTATTGACTACAGTTTTAAGATGGATATACTAAGATGGATATACTAACCTCACCATCCAGGGCGGAATATCTTTTACTGAGATAATAAAAAGTTTGTCACAGGTATATAACAAAAATCACCATAGCCTGCATCGCACATACACTTATGGAAAGTAGGCTCATAAGAACCAGATACTGTAGCGCTACATTCACAACAGTCATACACATCCATCACCTCGCCACCTTTATCAACGACACAATGCATATCACACCTCGGGTCGGTCTTACGTTTTCCATTGATGGAATCCAAAAGTGTGAATCGATATATGTCTCTTCTAAAATATACTAACATGACCGATGTTACCACCACAAGAGATATACCCAAAATCAGATACTTGACTTTCATATGAACAAACGAGTCTTAGACAACCCTGTCAACTACTAGAGATTTCATATACTATAAACTTTGTTTATATCATTTTAGATGTAACTAAAGTAAATTATAACCAAGATTATAAGATTAGTAGTGAGATTGGTCATAGTAGTAATGTCGGACCGTTCCACCTTGGCCACCAGGGTCAAAGTTATCACGGTTGGAAATGCATCTGTCGGTAAGACATGTCTTGTTATAACCTATATGAAAGGTGTATTTCCTGATAATATAGACAGCACCATAGGTGCCGCTCAAAATACACGTAAACTTACCATGGATGATAGATTGATAGATTTTCATATATGGGATACCGCAGGGTCAGAAAGGTACAGATCATTGTTGCCAATGTATTCTAGGGGAGCTCATGTTGCTCTGGTATGTTTTGACAACCCAGATCTAAAAAACATAGAGGAACATATCACCACCGTCAAAAAAGACAATCCAGATATACATATTATACTAGTGGCTACTAAGATGGATTCCGATTTCGAGTATGAATATGATGACATTCTAGATTATGCGAATAAGAATGGTTATGATACCATGTATACAAGTGCCTTGAAAAATAAAAAAGTAACCGAAACTTTTGAGTTGGCGGCCAAGAGGGGATTGGTGTTAGCGGATAGATATCCTGTCAAACAACTTACGGAACCTAAAGTCACCCTAGATGCTACCCCGACGAGAACAGTATATGGGACATGTTGTGGATCCCAATCATAGGGTGTCTATATTCGACAAAACTTTAGCACACCTAAAGTTTATGACCTACGATCAAACTTTTACCTTTAGTAAAAGTTTTTCTATTAATCCACCTTAAGGTAGATTTATAAGTGAAGCTTTATGCTTTATATATATATAAGGTTCTACCTTTATAAATTGCTATATACATAGTTTAGCGTAAGGGGGACGAGATTTTCTTGAGAGATCTCTGAAAGTTGAGTTTTAAGATCATCAAGTAAAGCTTGGAGTCCATCAATCTCCATTTTGTCATAAGTGTCGCCATTCCATACCTCTGCCAAAAATTTACACATCTCAAAATCTAGCTTGAAAACACCGTCTTCAGTTTCGACTATAAAACGATCGATCTCTGACTTGACTTTTTCAGCATCACCCACCCAGTCAAGGGTGACCCTTTGCATCTTTTCAAGGATAAGATCGGTAGACAACTCGGGGAATTTTTTCGACACCTCTTTGGTATATGAGTTGTTTTCAAGCTCTATACTTTTCATAATAGGAATTGTCTTTCTGATGATATCATTTGAAATTTTTTTAAGGGCAGGCAATACCACAATCAACTTACCTATCTTTTCCATGTACCTTAGTACCGCTAAAGTCGACCTATGACCTTTTAAGGGTATTCCTTCCAATCCATATATTTTTGATCCTCTCTGATATATCGGAACATAGTCGGGTACCTAGACAATCTACATCATAAAAAACGTCTTCTCCTATAAACCTAAACTTTCTATCGTCCCACGCCATGACACTGCTAGTAGGTCTGGTCTCTATAAGTTTTAGATTTTCAAGATCGGTTATCATAACAGGGTAATTTACTACCTCAGAAACTTCTACCGGTTTTAGAGTGTCATGGTCGATCCTGGTCTTGACATCTAGGATGCATTTAGATGACTTAATAAATTCGATAAAGGTGACAAGGTCGATGGGTCGACGAAAGATGGGTGTAATGGTACCCGTATAGGTGGTAGTGTGAAGCAGCCGTTCTTCCCTATCATAGAGGAAGGTGGTAGTAACACCATTCGCACCAAGGGTTGCATTGATACCGCCCTCGATAAGATGTTTTATGGTATCTATGTCATCGGTAGATGGAACTGCCCATCGATATGTGTACACGTTGAAAGAGGCCATAGAATGTTTCCGGTACACCACCCTCTAATAGGTAGATGTATATTTAACGATGTTTTTTGAGCATAGCCTTATTTCACCAAGGTGAAATAATTTCGTTTCATCTAACCGTAGGTTGGACTACCTTTGGTAGCATCTAAAAATACAGATCAAAATGTATAAAGGGTCATGCAATAATGTTCTGTGAAAGTCTTTGACTTATCTTCAGACCCAATAGGACATTTTATCTCATGAGCTACAGGATAGCTAGGATGATAATTTTGAGTTAGACCTCCGGCTCCAAACAAAAAAGATCTATTAGTCTCATACCTTTCCGCAAAAATGATCTTTTTACATCTAGGACAATATGCTATAATCTGCGCACCTTCTGGGATTGGAAAACTTTTAGTTTTTGAATTCCCACTTGGAGTGGGAATCCATTCCAATTTTTTATCTGGAGACGATTTACTCTTTTGGTCGATAGATTCTTCATGGGTCGCATTTTTACCCTTCTTTTTATGCGCCATATAATCTTCAACGGATTCTTCGATTTTCAAAGATTATAATATAATCCAAGCAATATATATAAATAACTTCAGTCAGAATCTCATTTTTCTTATAGGGAGCCTAAACTACATCTTTTCGCCAATTTGGAATATATGATGAGTATCAACTACAGATGTATTATCGTACCAATACATAAGATGTGCAGTCAAAATCTCCAACATCTCTGTACCAGGTAAAGTCGATCGAGTTACTGGTATATAACCATTCTTTCCTTTGACCTTCAATCTAAAATCGATAGGAAGATCTTTCGGATCGGTATCTTTGAATTTCTTTTCTGTTATAATAGGAAGCATCGACCTATAGGTTTTGATATTTTCCAATATAGAATCTATATATTTTCCTTTAAAATGGAATGCCTCATTATGAGGGCAAGCAGAAGCTACTATCTTATCATTAAAATCCGAGTCGGTTTCCTTAGCTATAAGTTTTAGATAGTTTTCATCTGGAGGAGCATTCTCTTTTTTCAAGAGAGTATATACTTCGATCACCTTTGGTCTTGTTATATTGATCAATATACTTCCATCTCCAGTAATAAATGCAGGATGAGCTAAGGCATCTCCATCCTCATCTACATGGTAGAATGGATTATATGAAAATGCAATGCGTTTAGGTTTGGTCTTTTTCCAGACAAATTCCATGACGAACGGAGACTCTATATCAGACCTTCTCAGACCAACCTGCGGTATGTGAACTAAATTAAAAATTCAGGCCACCTCCATCGTTTTCATTTTTTCTAGTGTCACTAGAAAAAATACATATTAGATTGGAATTGATACTTTGATACCATTAAGTCCTGCCTTATCTTCCATAAGTGTTACATCTAAACCTTTCTTGATTAAATAAGGTTTAAGAATTTTATTAATCCATTCAGCATATTTATTTAGATTTCGATCTTCAATAATAGCATAAGGTACACTATTGTTCATCATATCACGTTCAATTCTATCTTCCCACTTCTGAAAGAGTTTAGAATTGACTTTCTCCGCAAAAGAGATGTTAGTAACTAAGGTAATATTAGCACCCGACACTGTGTTGGAAGAGTCGTAAGACATATCCCCTGTATATTATGGAGTCAGATAACTTATACCTAAAGCGTTCGGTATACCATTTTTTCTAACCTTAGGGTTAGAAAAGGTGCGGTTCAATTTTAGATAATGGGCGTCGAAGTATATACAGGGGTAGGTGTTACACCTACCATGACATCGACCGGAGTATCCTTTGTCTTATGACCCTTAGGTTTACGCTTGGGAATAGTCTTCTTCTTAGGGATGGTGGTGTAATCGGCCGCCTCCTTCACCACATAAGGCACACCATACTCCCCAAGAACAGTGATAAGATCGGCGTAGTTAGCCTTTTTAATGCACCATCCTTTTGGTAGACCTTGGTACCTGGTCAACCTTCCATGCCATGTGGCCCATCCCACCTCCCTCAACACCTTAATCCTAAAGTCAATGTAGATATCTCGGATGGCGAGACCATGGAGAAGGTGGGATGCCTTGGAATAGTTGAGGGTAATAGTCACACCCTCACTTACGGAGTGTTTTGGTTCTTGAGAAAACTCATTATTAATAGATGCAATGGGTATAAAATCTTTTTTAATTTCCATAATAGGTGCAGATCCAGAGTTTTGATTGGACGATGAATCCAAAAAAGTGTCGCCATCGGTATACTTCTTAAAATTCTCTGGAGCCCAAGGTTCAGGTGGAATTTCTTCAAATGCAAAGAAATGGTCACCGCCAGTGTACTTGATAGGTACCAAAGTAAAAGTACTACCTCCAACATCTCCGAGTTGGGGGAGGGGGATGGATGGGTCGGTCACAAAAGGGACTATGGTGTTCTCCATACTACTCTTAGTGATAACTAGAGACAGCGAAATATGTTACCCTAGTAACATATTTTTTTCAATTTTCATTTTGGGGTATAGCTATGGTTAAACTATAAATAAGATATATAAAGGTTAAGAAAAAGTTTGGTCTGCTTAGGTCGAAAAGTTGTCAACCTCCAACATCAGTGTTAGCGTCGACCCATCATCTGACATGACATGATATTGGAAAGATCCACGGGTGTCATCACAACACAACCCCCTCGATGCAAAGTAGATGTCATCATAGGTAATAGGGAGTGATTTCATTACAGAGTCAATCATAATCTCCTCAAAAAGTTCATTGACAGTTATATAAGGACGGTCTAAAAGAGGGGGTAGGAATTTGTATTCATTCTTATTGAGTTTGGGGTTATGATCGAAAGGGAAATTGTACCAATAGACCGCGTCTTTTACGGTCTGGTTGCCAGAGAACCACGTTCTAGTTACTTTAGGAGGTCTATTATACCAACTAATTTTGCCTACCGGTCCAAGACGAAGAATAACCTTACGATGGGGGATCTGAGAAAAAAGGGCGACTGCGTGAGCCGTCTTTAGATCAAAGAGGACTGGTCTCTCTGGAACGATATCTGAATCCTCCGCATCTGACTCGGGATCACCTAGAGTTATCAATCCTGGAACAATGCTAACGAGTTCATCAAAATCATCACCGACGTGATCTCCTTGATCATATCCAAATGCCGAATGGTAGGTGAGACCGATTACATTGAGGCGAGATAGGTCGCGATGATTGAGATATCGGAGGATGTCATCTTGGTATGGTTTGGATGTCTCGCCTGTCTCATCGTCATATATACACTCAACATCCCATGATTTGAAGGTAGCAATGGTGGTCATCTTTCGAGTTACGAATTTGCAAGTCGCAATGTTATATATAATATAACATGACATTTCAGTTTTCACCCGAATCTTGTTTCGAGTATATATATATATTTGAACATACTATGAAATTTTCATAGCCTTTTCAAGGTAATATCAAAATGTATGCAGGTCAACTCTTATGTTTAGATTCATTTCCTAGGGTTACCCAGGAAATAAGAATAATGTTTTTTACTTATGACTGAAGGCCAGGGAAGTCACCGAATGAAGCCAAGTTGACCTTTGCCTTTGGAGTCGGTTTGACCTTCTGAACGACCTTGTGCTTAGAAGGTGCGTTAAACTTGATGGACCACTTCTCAGCATCCTCGGGAGTGTTGGCAGGGGTGACAGGTTCGGTGGAGGTGGCCGCCTCTACCTTGGGGGCGATCTGAATGGGTTTACTACCTTCCTCTAAGGTGACCTCCATCTTCTCACCCTCCAATGTAACCTTAGGTGCTGGTACCAACTTAGTGGCGCGCTTGCCCTTGTGGCGAGGAGGTTCGATGACCACCTCCTTCTCACCCACCACCTCAATCTCATACTTGGAGATCAACGCATCCATCCATCCATCAGGTAGATCCCATTTGGTCGGGGTAGGGCCACCATCAAGATTGGCTGGGAGGTTGGATTCACATGGAAGTTCACAATACCTAATAAGGAGGATAAGTGCAGCATAGACATGCACATAGTCGCGTGATGCTCTCTCGGTACGGAGTATATAGAACCTCTTCATGGCCTCGGTGAGGTTGATCCCAGCAGCATCGGCTCTATTAGCCAACAACCACTTACGATAAGAGTTGGTACACGTCTTGTTGCCCCTCATCAAGGTGTGACGAATCTCAGATTCGGTCACTCCAAACTTATCAAGGGCGACATGGGTCTCATACAGGATAGCGGTCCATGTGTGGAGGAACTGCTCACTGCATGTGAACCAAAACTTAAAGTGAGGGTTCTTACGACCATGAGGATCAGGTTCGACCAATCCGCATACCAACTCATCCACGCGAGGGGGTGTCTGAGTCACTCGATACCTCTTGTCATATGTGAACCTAAAGTCCATCTTGTCAAAGAGGTCCAACTCAGAGTACTTGTTGGAGGCGCCATAGATGTCAACCTGACCGACGTTATCATTATCCCTCAACACCGTATCATAGGTGAAAAAGTAATACTTGGTAAACTTCTGCACCACGTTTTGGTCCAACTCCTGCTCGCTAAAGGGCGGAAGGGTGTCGGCAGCTCCATAGATGTTGGAAGAGACATCTCCGGTTTCTGACGAGACCGTCGTAAAGACAGTCTCAATCAGATCCTCGGACTTGGCAACCACCTTACGAATGCGACGGAAGACGAGAGAACCAAGGTTGGCCTTAATGGTCTTCTCAAGGTTGTAGAGGGAGTAAAGATCGACCGCCGGCACATTAATAGTGCGAGAGCCAGGAGTAGGCTCGACGGGACCAAAAGAGCGAGGTGCGACGGTAGATCCGGCGGTAACGGTAAACGATTCCATTCTTCGATTTAGGGGCGAAGTAAGTGCGAGTGCTTGGGTCTAAAACCTAATAGTATAGGTGTCGATAATTTTTAATATAGTTGTATAAAAATTTCAGTTTTCATATTCACTGTGTTACATCATATATAACACATAGCGTATCGCGTATACTTTCGACTAAGGTTGATAAAAAGTATATCTCACCAAAGTGAGATATGGGATACCTTCGAACCCCAACCTATGGTCTTACCGATAATTTAAGATTTCGTCTTTCTCATTTTCCTATAGGTGCACTATCATCATATACCTATCTTCAACATCGGTCTTAGATGTGTCATAGATGGTACACCTAATTCTACTTTGACCATTCCTTTTGATGACGATATAACCAGTTTTACTTTTCAAAGGCCGAGACATAAAATTCCCACCGATGCGCGCGAGGGTGTCGACCCTATAAGGTACGTGATCATCTAAAGAATCTAGGGTCGCAAAATCAAACTTTCGTTTTTTGATAAAGGACACGTATGTTACACCATTCTCAATGGTGAATTCAAACCTAAACTTTTCATCACCGAATACTCTGGTAACCGGACGGTTTTTTACAGTCATAAATTTGATTCCGGTAAAAGAGAGGAAATCATCCAACGGATAGTTGTGCATCTCCACCAAGGTGGATAACTTTTGAGAAATTCCATCGTTCTTATGGTAACGGTAGATGCATCCCTGGATATTATCTAGCTCCATATCCAAGGTTTTCTTATCCACGTGCGGTAGCGGAGAGGAATCGCCATTCAAACCTTCATCTGTGACATTAGGAAGATCGGCTGGGAGAGCCGCATCGATACCATAGGTACGGCGATTTGTAAGAGGAGTTGAGAGGTCGAAATGGTCCACCAAAGGTAGTCTCGAATCTTTGGTTGGATCCCATCGCATGTACTTGAATATTATATCGGTCGGGTCTGAATATGACGAAACGATATTACTAATCTTATCAAACCCCCATTCACCGATCAGAACCTTGATAATAGCATCGGGTACATCGTCATTGGTCGACGGGGTAGCGGTCGTATTCTCCATAGTTATCAACTAGAGCGATGTATAGATATACACCTATATTACAATTTCAATTTTCCTATCCCTCGTACTACGAGGAACGATAGGAAAGTTAGTAATAAACTTTGGTTATAATCTACCTAGTACCTACCAGGTGACTTAAGGTTGGGGTTGTCCGTCTTCCACTTTTTATAGTGAGCATCACACATGCTATACTTAGAGACGGGGCGAATGCAGTAGACCTTTTCACCCTTGATCTTTTTCGCCCTACCACAACACTTCTTGCCATCGGGAGTGAAGGTGAGGCGAGTGGTAGACCATCCTCTATGGATGGGGTGATGTGTGGATGTGACAGGTACCGCTCTACTGGTTATATCAGGAGTCATACCTGTAGGGGCGTGGGCAGTCGGGGCGATTGAAGAAAAGCTAAAGGTAATTGGTTCCGTCATTAGGGAATGTTCCGTCATTAGGGAGTGTTCTGTTGTAGTACAGAACACATAATATTTTGACTCATTCTCATTGGAAGTGGGAGTAGAACCAGACTCACTCGAAGATTCGTCTGAGTCTACCTTGACCCATTCATAATCGGGATAGAGATTGGCGATAGCCCTAGATAGATTACACCATGATGTCTTCTTCGAATCATAACCTTTTATAGGTAGATACATACAACCGTCACACTGATTATCCATAGGTGCGATAATCAGGTGTACAGGGACGACGAGTTGATAGATACTCTTCCCGATAGTCTGTGTAATAATATACTGTGGTAAGTCCTCTGGACTTACATCGGCCATATAAGTCCATATTCTGGAGGTAGGTTTCACTGCTTCTTCCTCCGAGTTGTCGGATTCTGATTCCGACTCGGAGTAGGTCAACTTGCGACTGACGGTCGGAGTGCTTCTTACTGGTAATTCTCGTGGTGAGTGATCCCTAACACTCGCCTTAGCCTTCGTCTTAGCCTTCTTAGGAGCTGCAGGGATCTTGACTTCCTCAGTACCCTTAGAAGGGGTAGAATGACCGTCTTCAGAGTCGTCATCCTCAACTTCACGGTCTCTGGCAAAAGAGAGGACATCACACGCCCCCTTTAGAGTCATTTTCATGGTATAGGTATCGTCATCAAAGGAGATGGTAACGGTAGTGGTCATTTCTTGTTAAGTTACTCGTGTACTAGTTTTGTAGTAGAGCGATAAGGTCTAGTATACCTGACATAAAATTTCAGTTTTCATATACCCGAGGTATAACTAAGGTATAACATTTGGTCATAAGCGAAGTTTATATATGTATACTATATATACCAAAGGTATAATCTGAACTTTGTTCAGTATATATTAAGATATGGGTCGACTATACATGGTAGACTTTTTTGGTCCGATCAAAAGTTTTCATGGGTAGGTACCCACGAAATTTCTCCCAAACTACCAAAAATTTAAGGTATAATGTCGACCTATGATCGATGGTCCATCTTATCAAAAGTCAAAATCGATCATAGCGCCGATTTTTAGGTCCAGTCCGGTCGGGATAACTCCCTTAGTCGACCACAATGTAGGTAGGTGGTATCTTCACTACGATGGGCACCACAGGGATAGATGGTGATGTATATCCAAGATACCCCATGGGTGATATGTCTATGGGATCTACGGTGGCTGGTAATATTCCAAAGTCCTTGTAGACTATAGCGACCAATTCACTACAGAACAACCATGTACCGCTACCCACTATCCTATCCGCTAGAGATCGATACCTCCTACACCATTCAAAGATAGTACATCCCAAATCTATCAGATTGAAATCATAGGGCATTCCATTGATATCTTTGTAGAGGGTGGTAAATCTCTCTTTTAGATTGGGAGAGTCCGTTCCAAGAAAAGGATTATTGATTAGCTTTGCTATGGATATCTTATTATCTACCGGTTTTAGATATGCTTCTATCAATATGTCTAGATCTCTTATCTGTACACCTATAAATGTTTTTCCATCTATATTAGGAACACCATAGCCATGGGCGCCACTGGCTGTAGACTCTAGTATATACTTTTTTCCAGGCAAGACATTTGGGTGGTCAAGAATGTCAGAGGTGACTATTATTCCAACGTGAGAAAACATACCGATCTGATTCTGTATAGGGTAGATTGACATGTCTTTCAACTCTCGTTTCTCTGCAAATTTTATAGCGGATGAGATAACATCCGACCCTGAAAAGAGAACTAGATCAAATGGATTTAAGGTAGATCTTATATCGCTATACTTTATCGTATTCAACATCGTTCCATTA
>Ga0075360_1000010_pt1 | contig 14098 bp, 23 predicted proteins | sample WestPond_TuleC_D_FD_120060 | JGI IMG/M metagenome (GOLD analysis project Ga0075360, IMG submission 120060) | Natural and restored wetland microbial communities from the San Francisco Bay, California, USA, that impact long-term carbon... | ecosystem: Environmental > Terrestrial > Soil > Wetlands ...
AGAGCATGCTTGCACTGCACATTGCAGTGATGCGGGTACAGACAACGGTTGAGGTGAAGGACCGCTCCGACAGCACCGGTGGTTTCAAGCTTCCGCCACCGGAGCACAACGCTGTTGCTGAACGCTGGAAGGTTTTCGGGGTGATTGCTGGTGTGATTGGTTCGGCCTTCATCGGAATCGTCAACCTGTTGCTGCACCTGGTTCAAAGCGGGGCACTCAAGTGACGAGGTGCTGCACTTGTGGCTACACCATTTTCCGCGAGAGAGTCAGCCGACGCTCCGAGGATGTCCAGCGTTGGATGCAGTTCTCTACGACTGGTGGCGGACTCGGTAGCACGCCCTTTGGTGCGTTACTCGGTGGTGGTGACGACAGCACATGGGGGCTATTCGATGCCACACATCGATGGTGTGTGTCGGAGGTCAGTTGTGAGTCGTGCCAACGTGTTCGCCTGAGTCGTGTACTTGGCGGCTTCACCTATTTGGGGAGCTACGTCGATGGTGGCTACATCTATGTAGTCGGAGCCGATGACGAAGCCCTGGGGCACATCAGCATTCGGTTAGAGGGTGGTGACCAGACCTATTCTGTGTCGTTGAGGTACTCAGCTGACCCGGTGCTTCCTGTAGTTGTTGTGGCACCTGACATGACATCGGTGGATGAGCCGGGAAGTGGCGTCGCGGATGTGCTGCTTCGCGGTACAATCCCGGACACCGTTACTGGGACCTACAATGTTACGCTTGTCGATAGTTGTTCTGGGGTCAACACGGATCTCGGCACAATCGATTTGGAGGCTTCTGCCATGATTCTACTTCCACGTGATGCTGATCTCGGCGGAGCGTCTCGCCTCTGGCTTCAGGGCTACCGGTTGGCGGAGAACACCACGCAACCCGCAAGTGGTGCGCCGAGTACCGTTCCATTCGACAAAGTCACAGTGCTCTACGAGTATGATGTCGAGCTCGACTCCTTGCCGAGTGATCAGGGTTTTGCACTGGTTGCGGGAAGTGATGCCAGCCACCAGCTTGTTAGTGGTGCGGCGTATGACGTAACCGGAGCCGTTACTTTCAACATCGCAGCTGGTGGTGAGGGTTGTCCCGACACACTTCACGTCTACACACGGTTCCAAGACACCGGGTGCACCGGGAGCTCGGCATCGCAAAGTGGGTTCAGCATTGGCTGTGGCGGTGTCAATGCCACTGCTGGGTTCGGGTGCGGCGCACTTGTAACCGAGCGGGTTGTCTCTGCATTTTTCACCCCGAGTGTTGTGGATTTGTCTGATGCGATGCCACCGGGCTGGTTGGACTTCGGTGCCTCGGGTGATGTCACTGGTGCCAACGCGGTTTGGTACGGAGATCAAGTCGTTCGTGGTGATGCAGCCATCACTGCCAGTGGCCCACCGGCTTGTGGTGGTGGATTCGCGTGCATTGCTGGGACGACTTCGGGTGCGGTGAAGCATTTCGTGATGTGTGGTCCGGGACGCTTCATTCGAGCCAAGTGGCTGGCCGTTACACCAGTTGCGGCACCGACGCTGCGCTTCTACTTTGTCGCCGATTCCGCTAGTGGGGCACGTACCGCGAGATTCCGAATCGGGTACGGGCCAGCTAGTGCCGGACCATATGCTCGTCCGGACAGTTCAGTGGAGTTCACGGTGAACTGCAGTGTGCCGAACTCTGTGGTTGAAGCTGCAGCGACACTTTCCGGACTGACACCGAACTCAGGGTTCTACTTCACAGTGGAGCGTGTCTGGGACCACGTCGATGACGTGCTTAACGCCACTGCACATCTGCTCTACACCACGGTACGGTCTGTCTGAGCCAGGCAAAAGGAATGGCCGAAGCCACTCACTATTGACGTTGCTTACACCATTCGCAATGATCCCGGAATGCGACTTGTAAGTCTCAATGCTGGACGCCTCGAGTTGGCCTGGTCCTGGACGCCGTACTGGTTGGTGACCAGTACGGTCCTGCTAGAGACCGAGCGACTCCTGTTTGATGTTGCTAGGCTCAACGCTGCGACTACCTCCGAAGCAGATCTCGATGCCCTACACAGTTGGGTGGCGAGACATCTCGAGAAGCGGTTCAAGATCGAGGGACTCGGCGCTTACCTCGAGGCTTTGCAGTATGTTCGGCTTTCTTCTCCGGTTTAGCCACGGCACAGGTCTCGCAATGCTCAGCAGTCCAGCCCGGTGGAAGCACAAGCTGTGGCATTGGGCCAATGCAGAGCTGGGCACCAACAGTGCTGGTGAATGTACGGATCGATCCGGTTTCAGCGACAGCTCCGCAGCTCTCACAGCTTAGTCGTACAGTGATCATGCCTAGCCAATATACTCTCGGTGATGCTGGTTACTGCTTTGGTGATCTCATCTGGTTCCGAAGCAGCATCTTTTTCTCCCCAGGCTGTGGAACAGCTGAATACCTCTGTGCCGGTGTGAAGAAAGACATGGCAGTCCGCACACCCGAACCTGCACGTCCCAGTGGTGAGCTGCGGGAACCTTGTTTTGACCTCGTCTATTCTGCGCATTTTGGTTTCCTCCACAGACTTATAGCTGTTGACACTGCTGTATTCGCTTGTATTCTCTCCAGGTGCCTGGACGTCAGCCGAAGAAGACCCGCCCCACAACAGTTCGGTTTAGTACCGAGCTCGACGCATGGGTGCGTGAGGCCGGGGCACAGCACTATGCCGGGCAGTCCGGCGTGATTAATGATGCTGTTGCGGCGTGGCGCGAGCTGCACGAGAAAGAAGAGGTCCGACGTGCTGGATGAGGCTGAACTACGAAGTGAGTCTCGACCGCTTCCACGGACGCGTGATGGCGTGCTTGCACTGGTCAAACAGGTCTTGTCCCTGAGTGAGGTGCAGGAACTTGCGATCACGCCACTTGGTGTGTCAGTGACACGTCGTGTCGCACCAGGCACAGAAGTGATTCCTGGACCAGAGCTGATGGACATACCGCTGAGCCAGGTGTTGGGGATGGTGGAGGTGGAGACGGTTCAGTCCGGGGCAGCCAATCCATATCTCGACGTGACCGCGGCGTTCCTCGGACTACGTCGTAAAGGGGTAGAACCCATTGCAGTTGTGGTGTTTGACCTCGAGGAGTTTGCGGCATTCCTTGGGCTGGAGCGTAACGATCTTGGGACCCCACCAAGTATTTTTGGTGTAGAGATCTTACTCGTTGAGGCTCAGGCAGATGATTATACCGGGAAGGTCGTGGTGCTCGGCGGGACTTCTCGCTATCTCAGTGACGCGCGGTATGGCATGCTTTTCGATGTGGGAGGGTGAATGGAACTCGAAGCAGCAATGGCACAGATCGGTGCTGAAGTGGTGAAGACCGAGGAGAAAGGTACGACGTTTCGTGTCTGGTGTCGTATCCCGACAAAGGGCTCGGTCTGGAGCACGGTACTACGTGAAGTGCTGAGTCGTTCCGGGGCGGAGTGGAGTGTCGACGTTTCGAAGAGTTACTTCGTCAAAGACGGTTCGATTCGTTTCTTATGGCGTCTCATCTTTAGTGGTGATGTCGGAGCCGCCACGGCTGCAGTCGTGCAGTGCTTGGACCGGTCTCAGGGTGAACGGGAAGTAACGTCCATGCCACTGGTCGGCCGTGTCGAGTATGAGTTCGACCCAGCGAGGGGTAAGACGAAGGGTGCACACAATGCCAAGGACAATGTCGCTGCTGTGGTGATCGGTGGTGCACAATGAGGGCTGTTGGGCAAATCGGTGCTGATGGACGAAGTGTCTTGCCCCAAGGGGTGATTGACCAAGCCGCGCAGCACCACAACTACACCCCGGAGCAGGAAGCTCATATTGCTGCGGTGCTCAAGAATGTTTTGCCGGAAACGATCAAGGCAAAATACAAGCTTGAGGTGATGTTCACCGAGCAACGATCGATGCATGCACCGTTCGCCGGAGTCGTTGCGGCGTGGAGTAACGGTGGGCACTTCAATGGCGGTGGTGATGAGACGATCTACTTTTGCCCAGTTGAAACTGCCCCGGGACGAACCTGCGGCGGAGTGATTACTGGAGCGTTCCTTGGTGGCTCCACAGCCCTTTGTGAGAAGTGCCGGACCGCGTCTAAACCCATTGACCTCGTCGGGCAGTTCTTCGCACGTCTGACGTTTCAGCACTGGGCCATGACACTCAACAACATGTTCCGTCTTCTCGGCGGTGATGCAGACCTCCGTGTCGGTTTGATGAGTGGTGACATCCGTAGGGCTACGACTGAACTGATGCAGAAGGATCACGGCAAGGCTCTGACCAAGCTGCGTGAAGACCGTAAGTGGGTGGTTTACCCGTTGCAGAGCATTATCCGTGACACCGCATCGGGAAGCGATGTAGAAAAAAGGATTCGAGCCTTCATCTCGGCATAACTCATGGCAACTACCCTTGGCGAACTTAGTCGGCGCGTCTCTGAACTCCGCAGTCGTATTGCGGTGATCGAGGGGTTGGTCCGTTACACCGCGACGAACTATCTATCCGGGAGTGGTGGACACATCTCAGCTGAGATGCGCTTCTCCCTGGAGGGTGGCAGTTGGGTTCCTGAGGAGCATGTCGTACTGGCTTCAGAAGAACTCGAGGAGCTTGTTGCCGGACTTCGCGTCGAGCTCAGCACGCTTGAGTCAATGAATATTGATGTTCCGGTTCTGGATGATGTCGAGGCGGAAGAGGAAGTTGATGAAGCACCAGAGCCGGAGTCGGCATCTGATGAAGAAACTGTAGCGGTGGGGGCGACCCCGCTGAGAAAGAAGAAGGCCGATGCAGCAGTTCGACAAACTGGAAGTGAAGATCCACCTCTTGCCACACCCCGACAAGGTGTCGCCTGAGCTGTTCAATAGCCTGATGGATGGGGAGCTCGCCATGTTTAAGGCGTGGTTCGTCGCGCAGCAGCAGGCCAAACGTGGGACAGCGGAGCGTCTCCTCGGTGTTGAGCGCGGTGCGATAAAGCAGTACGTGATGTGGCTCGCCACGAAGGAACCGAGCTAATGGGACAATCCATTGCGGTTATTACGAAGTGCTCGCGTTGTCCCGCTACGGAGCACCGTGAACTCACGCTAGAAGAAGTCAGAGAACTGGACACCTTGGCGTTAGAGGACAAGCAGCACCTCAGCATCCGCCTCAACGGGGTGGTAACCGTGGAGTTCGGGACGCTGTGCGCGCCGTGTCGCGACATCGTGGAGCGCTACATTGCTTTGATCGGCCGTGTCTCGGAGAAGAAGTCGTCGTTGCGAAAGTCTAAGGGAGACGAGAATGAAAGCTGACCTGTCACTTACCCCGTTGAGCTGTGGTTTCGACCCTAGAGTGCACGGCATGGCCTGTGTTGTTCCAGCTGGTGCCACAGTTGAATACGAGTGCAGCGGTGACATTCGTGTCACAAGAAGCGTCGCGGAGTTGCGACGTGCCGGGTACACCGTCGTGGTGCGAGCCACAGAGGAGGAGCAAAATGCCTGAAAAGATTCAATGGTTGATTGATAACCACGCCGTGGTGATGGGTTACGCCGCAGAGGCCCTTGGAGCTCTCACGGTGTTCCATCACGCGGCGCAGCGCGCCGTGGTCCAAATGAAGGCCTATGCCGTGACCACTGCGAGTCGTAGTGACGACGCCGCTCTGGGATTCATGTCGACGGTACTGTTCTACTTCGGGGTGGTCCTGGAAACCATTTCGGAAGTGCTACCGGTTGGTGCGGTTCGCGTCGGATCGAAGAAGTCGTAGTCCACACGGATGCAAAAGAAAACCGGTTGATCCCGGTTTTCTCATCAGTGTGTGTTAGAGCTAAACTGTGAGGATTACTTCGTCACCATCGAAGAGTACATTCTCGATCTCCTCGTAGCACCCCACGCAGATGTGGTACTTCTCTACGGTGTCCTCATAACTGGGATCTTGGTCGGGTGGGCTGAACAGCAAGCCACCTGGCTCATCGAGTTCTTGCTTGCACCTGCGGCATGTAACGGTCAGTGGCATAGTTCGTCCTGTTCACGCAATGCGATTGGGAGCTTGTAGTCCCAGTACGCGGCTTGCTCGGCGTACCCCGATTCGGTACAGGGGTCTTCTGGGTCACCGATTGGGATTGTGTCAATCATTCGGAGTGACCACCAGATCATCGCGGCGCTGGGCTCGTTGCGTTCTATATGTGCGGCATATCGCCAGGTGCAGAACCCATACCAGCTGTCGAACCATGGCTCAGTCCTGGAGAGTGCCGTTTCCGGTACATGCTGTGGTCGGTAGCTTCCCCGGGGTAGTGTCTCCCAGGTCCCAGCTGGAAGACTACGGGTAGGGGTGGCTCTGGGTTTCATCACGGTTTTCATTGTGGTTTCAACCCAGGATTCTGGTCAGCATGACTGCAAATCCACCAAGTATACGGTCTCGTTTGTGAAGGATCTTTTGTGCCAACGTTGTGTTTTCAGTGTGTGCGATCTCCATCAGCCGTCTCCGAACGATGTGACCGATGAGGCTTCTCTCATCGGTACCGTGCAGCGCGGCACGAATGATTGACTCAATCACGAGTTCATTTGCTGCGGCTTGCCAGTGGCTGAATGGTTTGCCGTTGAACTGCTTCTTGCCACGAATGATCTCGTCGAAGCGACGCTGCTCAGGTGTTAGTGGTGACTGGGACGTAACTGGGGCCATCTGTTACCTCGTGGTTTCCGTTGTCGTCAATGTTGATGCAGAGTTGTTGGATCGCCCATTCGGAATGTGGGTTACCAATGGTGAGACTCGCTGGTGTAAGTACAATCCTGTCACGATGTGGCAGTAGGATGATCTGGTGCTGTGCCGATGCCGAGTAAATCCCACGTAGTACTGCTGTGTTGCTTAGTGCATGTGCCGCCCCAGTACGGAAGAGTTTCATCCCGGCACGCAACTTCCCGTTGCGGTGGATACCGCTGAACTGCGGGTATCGTTCGTAGTCCACACGGAGGTGATCTATTTCTACTGATGGGTTCGCCCCGGAGAAACTTCCACCGATGAAATCGTCCAGTGTTGATTCATTGTGGTACGCCCGGAACGCCCAGGCCATCGCACTGCAGAGTTCATCAGCTACGGAGCAGGCCAGGTCAACACGACTCATTGCAACACCGCGGTTGGACCGGTTCATTACGGCAGTGCTTCGTACCGGTTCGGAACTGATCAAGTCGGGGTGTGGTGTGAACCAGGTGATCCTAGACGTGAGGCAGAGAGTGATGTCTTTGATGCGACCGAAGTTGCGGATTCGGACTAGCATCGGCGCTGCTGCTGACGCGATTCGTTTTGTGCCTTGTGTTTCCGGGTGCTGGGTTGTGGCTTGTGCCAGTTCTTCGGGATAACCGGGACCCTTAGTGACGTGCCTGGTGCAGCACGGCGGTGGGTGGGGCAGTAGAACTCAAAGCCTGAGGAGTGCTGCCAACCCCGGGCCTCAGCTTCGATGCGAACGATCTCTGCTGTATTGTAGTAGACCAGACGTCCTCCAACTGGGGATTGGACTTCGAGGTGTTCTGTGCAGCCAGTGGTGCAACAGTTCAGTTCTGTTTTCATTGTTTGCGGATCCATTCTTTGATGAGGTGTCGCCCTTTGATCTTGATCTTATCGGTGCATCCCGGGCAGAAGTCGTAGATCGGCCTACTATACTTGTGGCCGCCTGCCACTAGCACAGACGACCATTGTTGTTGCTCCGCATCGAGGCGGAGTTGAATCTGGGAGTGAACGCCCCGTGCCCCGACGAAGTAGTTCGGGCATTCGGGGTTGTCGCAGTGCAGGGCATCAGCCAGCATCGGGCAGTCTCGTGTACTTGAACATGGCACTGGCTTCATCGGCACAGTTCAGGTCTGATTCATGCCAGCTGCTGTCGTTACAGCGGTGTTCCAGGACACCCCCGGTTGATACGAACTACAGTGGGCTCAGCACCACGACGTGAACAGGTCGGGCATAGGCAGAGGCATTGCCAACGCGCGTTGCAGTGCTGGGACATGTCGAGTCGTGCTTCGATCCAGTGGCAAGACACACCAACTTCTGGGCGTGGCATTGAGACTCTCCTGTGGTTGGTAGGTGTGCCTGGCACTGGTTGGTGCCGGTCATCTCCCGATGTCTGTTGCATAAATCTCGCAATCTTCATGATGTGCTTTGACGGGAGCATCAGGTTTCACCTACGGGGCCGTTATCATCCACCTCAATCACGATGTGCCCCATGGCCTGGCACATCGGTGTAAGCGATGTGCTGCGTTCAGCTTCCTCGGCGCTGTCAAAGGAAGCTGGATCGCCTTCTTCATCGACTAGGATAACCGGCTCGCGCCGACCCGAGATCATATAGAACTCGGAACCACTCATTGTTTGCTCGCTTTCAGTGTTTCGGCACACGAGTCGCACATGTCTTTGCCACGGACGTGTCTCCACCCGTCTTCCTTGGCGTTCTTCCTCGCTTCTTTTGCAGTGGCATATGGACCAAACGGCTCGTCGTTACAGAAATCGCAAAACAGTCTGATCCCATCGCGCAGCACGCTCATCACTTGCTCCTATTTGCATTGTTGTCCTTGTTGGCCTTGTTGTAGTAGCTCATGGCCTTCTCGCTTTCCATGTGTCGAGTCGACGGCCGAGTTCTCCACACTTCGAGCACTTTCGATCACCGCACAAACGTGTCTCGGCTGCCTCCGCCACCTTCAGCAGCAGGTCGCGCTCGGTTGCATGGGTGAGAAAATGTTCGGTCATAAACTCTGTCAACGTCACCAGTGGGGCGTTGTCTTTTTCAATATAGCCTTTGCACATGCACTCGTTGGCGCGGGTGATGCGGAGGCGGTACGCCCAGCAGCCACGATCGTGTCGCGACTGAATGCGTTCACGCTCGGCTAGTAGCAACGCGTTCTCACGTTCTAGGCGTGCGACGGTTTCGCGCAACGACGTGATGTCCGCGATGTCGCGTTCTTGGATCGACACGAGGTTTCGACACTTGGCTGCCAATGCCTCGACACCGTAGCTTTCACGCTCGGCCAGCAGCGCGAGGATGGTTTCCATGCGATCACGCTCGTTATCTTGTGCACGAGGCTGCACACCACGCAGCAGGTCGTCTAGCCGCTCCTGGGTGTGTGTGTAAACATCCGCGATCCTCTTGTCACTCAACGCGTCAGTCACGGTGCACCTCTAGTTTTATTTACACGAACTATGCCGAAACCCAACGACCTCAACTGTCTTAGGAAGATCTTTGCAACAGCGCATCGCTCGCGTTTAGTTGCGTCGTGGTGGTTTGAGTGCCAGGCCAAAACACTTCCGAGGATTAGGGTGTCGGGGTCGGTCTCGTCCATTGGTTTTGACTCAAGTGCAGTCATGAGGGAGATAACGCTGTTCGCTTCGATCGCTTCGCTCAAGTTTCCAGTATTGTTTTCGTGTGAGTAGCTAAGGGCGTCACGCACGATCAGAAGTGCATCTTCTCGCGTCGGCTTCATGGCGTCTCCCCGTAGCGACGAATCGCGGCGTGTCCTGCGTCAGTCAACTTGTAGATTTCAGCGTAGCGTTCGGGCTGTTTTGCGAAACCATCTTCGTCGCAAAGGACCGCCATGCCAGCACTGATGATCAGGCCACGGGCGAGTAATCGATCAGCGATTGATCGCCTGAAAACACGGTTAGTTGGGAGTCCGTCGAAATGCTGCTGTGCACGCATCACTGCACGTAACACGCGCATCTCACGACTACTCAAAGAGTCATTCGGCAGATTGTGGGCCATGGCCATTCCTCGATTTCAATGTTGGGCTCGAACATGCTCATCTGGGCCGAAAAGTTTTCAGTGGCTCACCGAGGAGTTCAGTGGCTTCCCTAAACCCGAAGCCACCACGTTCAGCGATACGTTCAGCACTCTGACTGGTGCCGTACTTCTTGGCATACTTCTCATGGACCAGAAGATGTTCTTTCCATGTGATCGTGCCATCTGGGTCTTTTTTGCCTTGTGCTGTTCGGTCTCCCTGGATGGGCGCCGTTCTCTCAACCTTGCTCGCTCGGTACGTATCTACTGCGTCGCACAGCAAGGCACAGGCCTCTTTTGCTGCTGCCTTTGCCTTGTAGTGTTCGGCATCGCATTTACTACGGATGTGTAGATTACTGCTCTGTCGGCCAGGATACATCTCGGTCTCGACACTGAGTTTCCACGCATCAACATTGGCGCATGCCGCTGCGATCAACACTTCGAGTGGTGTTTTCGGATCAATCATTTTGCCTCCATGTATCGAACTGCGTTGTGTGCAACAGCTGTGATGGAACGACGAGCGTCTTGCACGTTCATTCCGGCGTTATCAAAGATCTCGTGGAATAGGTCACGGGGGATCTCTAGAGATTTCTCGCTCGGATGTGTGGTGCCACGTTTCCACCACGACTTCTTCACTTCTGGGTTCGGGTTACGGGTGAGCAGAATGCAGTACGCCCCACGTGCACGACTTCGAATCACTTCGTTTTCGAAACGGCCGTCCGTAATCACAACGCGATCCGGCCCACCGGTCTTGAGGCGTTTCTCAATACGGTTGAAGGCAGCGTCGACCCAGACATTTTCGTAGAGACGGCGTCCCCATTCGGTCCCCAGGGTTTGGCATGCGATGCGTGCGTTGATATGTCGGGGGTACGTCGCGCCGCATCCACGACACATTGCAGTGTCGAACTCGACGACGAAGTTCGGGTCCCCACAACTCAGGCACGGGCCAGTGAAGGGGTATTGAGGGAACTGCCGTTCGCGTTGACTCGACACGCCGTAGAGCGCGTCATCATCGAAGTCGAAGGCCTGGCTCACCATGCTTTTGATCGGTGCGGCGAAGCTCTCCTCCATGAAGCCTAGGGTATTGGCGAGTTCGCGCCCCGCCGTGCTTTTTCCGGAGCTCTTCACACCGAACAGCGCGATGACGATTGGTTTCATTGTTCCCTCCACTGCCTGATAGCTGATTTGGTCCAAGAATGAGGTAAACTGCGTTCGTGGTCTTCACGTCAAGCTTCATCTCGCAGCAAGTCGGCGGACAGCTCCAGATGTTCGGGCAGCAGTCCGCCTATGCCCAGAGCTTCGGCCCACAAATGCCACAGATGACGGCATTCAGAGCTGGTCGTGGTGGTGGCACCGGAATCTACGGCGAGCAACTCGGTGCCCGTATGGCAGGTTGGGGTGCCACAGGCATGGCTGTTGGCGGTGCTGGACTCGCCGTAGCCGGTGCGATGACCGGGATGCCACTGGACCCATTCAGTGCGGCATTCGCCGGTGGCAAGATGGCGTATGGCGCAGCTGGTGGCGGGATGATGGGGATGGGGGCTGGTGTTGTAGGTGGCGCAATGGCTGCACTCCCGTTCTACATGGGGGCCAAAGCGATTGGTGCTTACACTGGTGCGTTCACCGGGGGTATGCAGGACCAAGCCGGGTTGAACTCGGCGCTGCGCAGTAACTTTCAGCACTTTGGTGGACAAGGCGCCTATGGGCGTGGGTTCAGTCAGCAACAGATGGGACAGATCGGGTCGTCGGTTGGTGGCATGGCCCGATCGAATCCATTTACATCCATGGGTGAGCTCAACGGATTGATCAGCAGCGGTGCCGAAGCCGGGATGTTCACTGCAGTGCGAGATGTCCAGCAGTTCACCTCTCGTTTCAAGAAGATGATTGATACGCTGAAGACGATTCAGACCGAACTCGGCGGGTCGCTCACCGATGCGATGAGCTTCGTGAAGGGGTCGCAGCAAGTCGGTATCTTCCGAGCCGCGGGGCAAGCTAACTTCGCTGCAGAGATCCGCAGTGCCCAGGCCACAACTGGCATGACGCAGGATCAACTCATGGGACTGAGCAGTGCCGGAGCCGGTATCTCTCGTGCCTACGGCGGGCAGGGACGTCAGGGTGCGTTGGGTTCTGTTCGTATGGCTAAGAGCCTTGGTGCCGCGATTCAAAGTGGGGTGGTTGATCAGGAAACCTTGAGTGAGGCGACTGGTGGTCTTCAGGGTGCCGAAGCGATCCAGGCGTTCTCCGCAAATATGATGCAGCGTGCCGGTGCATTCTCGAAGCGTGCCATGGGTAGATATTCGCTGTACGCATTGAGTAACAAGGCTGGAAATGGCCTGGACGCTGATATGTTGGCACGGTTCCAGAGTGGTGACATCAGTGTCAGTGACGTGAGTCGTCGTGCACACGAGAACGTTGCTAGCATGGGTCGAGCCAAGGCGATCAACAGTGAAGGTCGCCTGCGTGGCTCGATGATGGAAGAGGGCGGGATGTCGGCACAGATCGGGATGATGCGCCTCGCCCTTGGTGATCGTGTAATGGATGGCGGCGATAACTTGGCGCAGCTCGTAATGCAGCGTCGCTTCAAGATGAGTCGCCCGGAATCCGAGTTGATGTCCAACCTCATGCGGAACCAGGGTCGGATCGCGAATGAGGAGGGTGTCAGCTCGATGATGTCGAAGCGCCAAACCGCGCTGCAGCAGGACATCACGGAGAATCGCAGCTACGACGGATTCATGCGCCAGCTCGAGCATGGGCTTGCTGATGCCACTGGCCTGACTCGGGCGCGGGAAGCCGGTAGGAACTTCATCACCAAAATGAGTTCGTCGGTGGAACGCGCGATGAACAACTTCTTGGGCGTCGCAGCGTCTTCACTGAACAGTAACGACAACGCCGCATTGAGCCGTCTCGCCATGGGCCAAGCCAATGGCAGCGACATCGAGCGGCTCAAATCGATGCGTGGTGCCGGTGGTGGGAGTGGGTCTGTCGGAGTACCGATGGCTCAGCGCCTACTACGTGGTCTTGGGATCCATAGCAGCTACATGAGCAACGACGAGATGCTCTCAGCCCGTGGTACGGGCGGACGCAGCCGTGATGCTGCGATTGCAGCAGCACAAGGTGCCTCACAGGGGTTGGTGTTCGGCGATGACGCAACGCAACTTGGTGAACTGACAAGGAACAAAGGGACGACCTCGGCATTGGCGTCAGCCATGTTTCTTAGCGGTGGTGACGCGGGTGATTTCTACAAGCGCGCTCGTGGTGCTCTCGGGGTTGGTGGCAACGCCATCGACGCCCACATGGCGAGAAGCGGTATGGGTGGTGGCGGTCTAACTCCAAACAGCGTTCTCGACTCTTTCGGTGGGTCGATCTTCGGAGGCAGCTCGAAGGATAACGCCATCGACTTCATCGCTGGTGGCGGCAACCTCGCCAGGTCCCTGGGTCAAAAGATGCGCGGCGGAGCGAAGCGTACCGTTGGTGGAATGAGCTTCACTGGTTTGCTCGGGAGTGAGGATTCAGCCATGCTGAAGGCGCTCCAGGGATTGGATCGTGGAGCTGTTGGTGGGTTCCTCGAAAGTGACTCGACGCAAGCCGCAATCCGCAAGATGGCTGGCATGTCCGGTGACACGAAGGGCTTGTTGGCAGAGATCGGCGGCCTCGAAACAACTGCCATGGGGATGGGCAAAGGCTCCAAGGAGCAGATGGCGGCGTTGGGTGTGGTTCAGCAGATGCGGGAACGTGTCTCGAAGCACAAGAGCATTGGCCGTGAGTTCCTCAGCGCTGTGGGCGGCGGCGAGCGTAACGCCGAGTTGCAGCGTCGGTTCAACGAGCTTGGCGGGCAGTACTCGCAGATGGGTGCAGCTGTAACTGACAGTGTTGGGGCTGCTGCTGGTAAGAACTACACAGAGATCGCTGAGGCCTTTGCTAGTGGAGACCCGACAAAGGTCAATGCTGCAGTACAAAAGCAAGTCGATCGGCTTGCTGGAGCCGACTCTAACAGCCAGGCATATCGTGATGAGGCCGGTGCACTTGGTGGTAGTGACGTCGGACGCGGGTTGCTGCGAAGTGCTTCGGGGCAGCGCCAGTTCATTCGTGACGTTACCGGTGGTGGGCGAAGAGGTGGGCGCCAGGCCAATGAAACAGCGATCAATGCACTGACCGGTGGCACTTTTGGTAACATGGAGATCACGGTTGGAGGTCGTCGTCGTGCGTTGAACGCGAATCAGGCAATGGCCATGATGCAGGGTAGGCTCGGAACAGATAAAATGCGTGAAGAGCTCATGGGTAAGTTGGAAGCCGGGCTCACCGACCAGGGTATCAAAGATGCCAAGGGTTTGGTCAGTGATTTCGCCGGAATGGCACAGGGCGGAATCGATAAAGATGAGGCAAAAAAGCTTCTCGGTATTTCTCAGCGTGAGGAC
>Ga0075360_1000012_pt1 | contig 13766 bp, 10 predicted proteins | sample WestPond_TuleC_D_FD_120060 | JGI IMG/M metagenome (GOLD analysis project Ga0075360, IMG submission 120060) | Natural and restored wetland microbial communities from the San Francisco Bay, California, USA, that impact long-term carbon... | ecosystem: Environmental > Terrestrial > Soil > Wetlands ...
ATGGTAACAATGATATGGTAACAATGATATGGTAACAATGATATGGTAACAATGATATGGTAACAATGATATGGTAACAATGATATGGTAACAATGATATATATATATAGGTTCCAAACTTTTTGGAATAATGTTAAAGTGATGGCTAAGATGATAAAGTAGCTTAGCACACCCAGTATACAACCTTATATGGAATTTTCACTTGGAGAAGAGAGTCCGACAGGTATCACTATTGAAAATCTGTTAAACCGGGAGGGTGATATTTTGCCATTTGGTCTCTTCAAACCTGAGTTGGAAGGTAAGCTGACATGGATGTGCAACTATGGAACGGAGGGTGATATTATAAGTGTATTTTCCATGATACTTGAAGATAAGAAAAATGAGAGAGACGTTAAGATATTGAAGGATATGGTAGAGGCAAAGTATATGAGAGATGAACTTATCAAAGATGGATGGAGACCTTTAATTCCTCCTGAGATCAAATTCACTGTATCTAGTAACGAACCCAAACCACCCAACCGAAAAGAGAGGAGAGAGATTGAAAAAAAGTTGAAAAAAAGGTAAGTTAGAAAAAATGGAATTCTGAGGTAAATGTACCGATAGATTTTGGTTGTGGGGATACTACTAGTAGCTTTACTAGAGATATGGAGGAGGACGATTTGGATTATGCGACGATAATAACTTTGATGTTTATCGGATTCTTTTTGGATCTCTTCTTTTTCAATATAGTATCTATAAATTCTATATCTGGAATATTTATGGTTATCGTATTTCTGTCGACGGGTAGGTATCGGTATCTATACTTGATACCTCTAGTAACAGCCCTGGTGACTGCATGTTATATGCTTCATCAACCTTATAGTGGAGATGGAGTGGTCTAATCTAAAAGTCGAAAGTTTCGTTTGTCATACCAAACGAAATTAACTATATCTACTCGACGTTCCTAACGATACCCTAACGAGTTCCCACTTTGCAATAAGTTGCCGGGATGGGTTTGTTTGGATTATAGACTCCCAATCTAGACCCCGTTTTCAAAAGGTTAGCAAAATTCTTCTTAAATTCCGATCCATGTTCTTCTTCACCTTCTGGGGTGACCACGTGAGCTAGCTCATGGAGAGCGACGTACATTATAGTGTTGATATCATAATTCTTACCTGTCACGGGATCGGTAAGGCATAGAGTTATCACCTCCTTGTTCTCGGTATAGGCACTATCACCAGTTCGTAGAGGTATGTCGGAATATTTTGGATCGATGGCCGTAAAGTTACTCTTGACCTGTTTCAACAGAGGTATAGAATTGCTTTGATCATGATTTCGAGATGTAAGTTTATATATAACTACCGCCGCTATAGCGATAGCTGCTATAGCTATGACACCAGGAGACGGCATACTGTTAACCATACATATAAAAAGTTTGTAATCTACGTCTCGATTGTTAAGGTAGGATTACCTCCAGATAAACTTACCTTACCGCTAACAAAATTATTAATGTAGTTAGGATATATTGAACGACGATATATTGGTGGCTTACCGATAACCAGAAAAATGTTATGTTGTATTTAAAGTATAATCTAGTGGTGTCAGGTTCGGTGGCCGGAAGTCATTCGATCGGAAGTTAGACTAACCTTATCGATGGACCCACAAGTGGACGATATCGATCCGTTAGCTCCCAGAACTATCCAGTTCAAAGCTTTTTATTGGAATTATGAAGAGACTGAAGAAAAGGAACTTTTTATTCATGTGGGAGGACGTACAGCCGACGATAAAAGTGTTCATTGCAAAATTGCAGGATTTACACCTTTTGTATATCTAGAGTTACCCACTAGAGTTAGATGGAATAAAGCGAAATGTATAGCTCTATTTGAATATTTTAAGAAGATAATGAAGGCAGATGGCCCTTTACAATATTGGCTGCAACAAAAATATATGTTAAAACACAAAAAATTATTCAATGCGATCTGTCTATCATTCCCAAATGGTAGAGCTGCGACTCAAATCGCAAATAAATGTAAAAATACAAGATCTATGGTCATAGAAGGATTGGGAACTTTTTATTCAGGAGAGTTTAAAATACATGAACACAACATAGACCCTATCCTTAAATTTACGGCTACCAAAGAGATCCAGTTGGCCGGTTGGTTGGAGGTGGATGAGACCATATCAGATGAGGAGGTGGGTATGGATGCTGAAGAGAGAAGATATACCACAGCCGACATTGACCTTGTGGCGAATTGGACAGATGTAAGACCATACAACCCACCTGAGATGATAATAGTAAAACCCATCTACTTTGGTTTTGATATTGAGTGTTACTCTAAAAATCACAACTCTAAACTTCCGGATCCTACCGATCCAGAGAATGAAATTTTTTCTATATCTATCGAGACAGGTAGGTTCGGTGATTCACATGACACTACCTCCAAAATTTTATTAACCCTATTTAATCCGCATGATATTAAAAATGTTGATGTTAGACGTTTTGGAAGTGAGAAAGAGCTTTTGTTGGAATTTCGAGATATTATTAATGAAGTGAATCCAGACACATTTATCACCTATAACGGTATGAAGTTTGATTGGCATTACATTATCAAGCGTGCTGAGCTACTAGGTATCTATATGAAGGTTGCGCAGATGTCAAGGATATATGGAAGGCGTGCCGATCTCAAGACCGTAAAGTGGTATTCATCCGCCTATGGTGAACAAGAATTCATGTACCTTGATCCTTTTGGTAGAACAAATGTAGATGTTCTTCTTGAAGTCGAGAGAAATTATAAACTACCCAAGTATAATCTTGACTATGTAGCAGAATCTTTCCTCAAGAAACACAAGGATGACGTCACCCATAGGCAACTTTTCATGTTCTATCAACTTACCAATGACATGACCCCTATAGTGGAAGAGTTACCAGACGGTATTATTCCCAGGGGTCGCAGGATAGAGATTAAGATGATGATGAAGGAGATCCTACCTCGACGAAGGTGTCACGGTGTGGTGTTGGAATTAAGAAAAAAGTTGATGGATGCCAAAACTGGTCTCGATTTTAAGAATGGAGTAAGAGATGCACTCACTATCACCGGTACATACAACGTACAGGACACTGTACTGACTGTAGAGCTATGTGAAAAGTTGAACCTATGGACTACCATGGAGGCCACCAGTAACTGCATGAACGTACCCATGTCATACCTCCACACTAGAGGTCAACAGATTAAGGTGTTGGCGCAAGTATATCGAGAGACACTCTTTAGAGATATCGTCATCCCATTCAAAAATAAGGATGCTGAGATTGTCAAATACCAAGGAGCTATAGTCATCGAAGCTAACCCTGGTGACTATGATAATGTGGTGTGTCTCGATTTTGAAAGTCTATATCCCTCTATTATAATAGCCTTTAATATCTGTTATACGACCCTTTTGGAGGACAATGACCCAACGCCGGACTCTGAATGTAACGTAATCGAGTTTTCTGACCACATTGGATGTGACCATGATCCAAAGAAGAGGAAGAAGAAGAAGAAAGATATTCTATGCAAAGATCATCGTTATCGCTTCCGCAAGGTCGTTATCCATGCAGACGGCACTCGCGAGCATGAAGGTATTATGCCTCGTCTTGAGCGTAGGTTGTTGACCGAACGCAAGTCAGTAAAAAAAGAGATGGCAAAGCTCGATGCCAAGTACAAGATGGCTATGGGTACCGCCATGCCAGAAGACATTGCATACTACACAAAATGTGGATGGGATGTTGTGGAAAAAGGTAGCTTATCCAAGAAAGCTTTGGAGATATTGAAGATAGGGTCTCAAGTGTTGAATGCGCAGCAATTGGCATTGAAGGTATCGGCAAATAGTGTGAGATCAGATACTCCTATACCATGTATGGTAGATGGGAAATTTAAGTATATGCACATTGAAGACCTTGCTGAAAAAGGTACGTGGAAAAAAGATAATGATGGTAATGAAATTAGCAAACCTTTAAAGGGTGTGCAAGTTTGGAGCGACATTGGATTCACAGATATAAAATATGTGTTTCGACATCCATCGACGGGTATTATTAAGAGGGTGGTAACTCATACCGGTAGTGTAGATGTAACAGAGGATCATTCTCTGTTGGATTCAGAAGGGAATGAGGTTTTAGGTTCTGAAATAGAGATTGGAGATGAATTAATGCACGTCCCCGTTCCGACACCGAAAGATACTCCAAAGGCCCCTAGATACAGAACACTAACAGATGATATTATATCCAAACACGAGTTGAAAACACTCGTAGACGAGCAAGCATTTATATGGGGTCTATTTTTCGCGGAAGGAACTTGTGGACTTTATGGTTCTTTACACGAAAAGAAAAGCACATGGATTATCTACAATCAAGATCTTAGTCTATTAACTAGGGCGCAGAACATTTTGAACAAAATAGAAAAAGATTATACATTCCAAATCAGAGATTATAGATCTAGCAGTAGTGTGTACCATTTAAAGCCGTTTGTTAAGAGCAAATCTATTCCTGAATTGGTGGAAAAATATAGGAAGATGTTCTACAACAATCGTGGACGTAAGAAAATTCCAGATGAAATATTAAGAGCGCCCATCTCTGTAAGAGAAGCATTCTTTGTGGGATATTATGCCGGAGATGGAGCTCGCCATTTGAGTATGGGAATAGTTATGCAAAACAAAGGCAATCTTGGTACTTCTCAACTCTGTTATCTAGCCAAATCTCTTGGATATAAGGTGAGCATAAGTCATCAACATGACGATATTTATAGATTACAATGTTGTACAAAATTTAGAATCCAGAAATATACAGCAATTAAAGATATCTCAGAGGCTCCAGAGGAAGAAAGCGTCAGAGTGACACAAACTCCTGTAATTAGAAACGGGGAAGAAATAAAACTAAAAGACGGTGTATGTCAATATAAATCTATTAATATTCATTGTCAACGCACACCAAAGCAAACACTACTTAACAGTTTAGACGAAGCTATTATAAACATGGAACGTAGAGGAATGAGAATTACATCGTACAACACCAAAGATAAGAAGATAACATACGAGTGTCCTTCATGTGAAAATATATATTCGATCGAACTTAGAGTAGCAAACATGGGAAAAGAAGCTCGTAGCGATAAAACATGTGAATGTGAAGTAACTTATACTCATACGCAGTCAAAGATGGATGAAGAAATTAATCCGAAAGATTATGTCTATGATATTGAAACTAAGAGTCATCATTTTGCCGCCGGGATAGGAGACCTTATAGTTCATAATTCAGCGTATGGTGGCATGGGTGCACAAACGGGTTTCATCCCATTAGTAGAGGGTGCAGCATCAGTAACTGCAATGGGACGTAAACTTATCACTGAGGCTATTAGATACGTTCTGGAAAAATACAAAGGAGTTGCTAAATTAGTATATGGAGATAGTGTTACACCTACCACGCCCGTATTAATCAAGGAAAATGGAAGAAGTAGATATGTCAACATAGAAGATGTACCTGTAGATAAAGATGGATGGTATGAAGAATATGATAAAGAGGTTGCGGGTGTGAGAGACGATGTAGAAGTATGGTCTGACATGGGGTTCACGAAAATCAGAAAGCTTATAAGACATCACACCGATAAAAATTTATACCGCATACTCACACACACCGGATCGGTGGATGTCACCGAAGATCACTCTTTGTTGGACGAAGATGCGAATGAAGTTACTCCTATGGATGTTGATATAGGGTCGAAATTGTTACACACAGATCTACCTGAAATTGAGTGTGTTAAACCAGATATGATTTTTAGAGAATGTGCATATGCCATGGGTCTATTTTTTGGAGACGGATCTTGCGGATATTACAATTGTCCTTCTGGTAATAAAGCTTCATGGGCTATTAATAATACCGATCTTAATTATCTTGATAAAGCTAGAAATGAACTTATGAAAGCATATAAATTCAGTTTTAGAATACTTTACACAATAGAAAGTAGTGCTGTTTATAAATTAGTTCCTAAAGGTAAAGGAATAATAAATTTTGTGAAAGAATGGAGGCGTCTCTTTTATAACGATCGTAAACAAAAGATAGTACCAGAGGAGATAATGAATGCACCTTTGGATATAATTGAACGATTTATGGAAGGATATATGGATGCTGATGGCGATAAGGAGTATGATCGATTTGATAATAAAGGTGCTATAGGGGCTGCAGGATTATTGTTTTTGAAACACCGCTTAGGTTTTAACACTAGTGTAAATTGTAGGCTCGATAAGATAGATGTATACCGAATTACATGTACTAAACTTAAACAACGTAAAGAGCCAAATGAGATTAAAAAGATTTATGAATTGGGTAAAAGTGATGATTATGTCTATGACATAGAGACTGACAATCATCATTTCGCAGCTGGCGTTGGCAAACTTGTTGTTCATAATACCGACTCATCGATGATCACCTTTATCGGCAAGACAACGGAGGAGTCTTTCGCTTTGGGTGATAAAATCTCAAAAGAAGTATCCCATTATCTGAAAACGTATCTTTTGGGATTCGCCGAAGATTATGAGATTGAGTGTCCCGATGATGGTAAGATGTATCGTATAGACCGTTACCCTCGTGACAAGATGACCAATCTAGAAGATGTCAAAAAGATACACATCTACCAGTACGATGCCAACCCCATCAACCTACAATTCGAAAACCTATACAAGAGATATTTTCTTCTTACCAAGAAGAGGTATGTGGCTCGAGCCACCAACCGTAAAGGTGAGATAACTGCAAAGATCAAAAAGGGTGTGGTAACCGCTAGGCGAGATGGGTGTTTTTATCTACATGACATCTACACTAGGATAGTAGACTCGATTCTTGACAACCGCCCAGAGGCAGATGTTATGAATATCATCTATGATGGAGTTCATAAACTTTTCACTAGACAGGTACCAGACGCTAACCTTATACAGTACACTGCCGTTCAGAACGTCATCTCATATGCTAAAAAATTCAAGATCAAAAATAGTGATGGTACCACCACCGAGACCGATGAATATGTCGATGAAGAGGGTGACCCTATTAGCACCTCTCAAGGTGAAACATTGGGACCTCTAGACCCGAGACTTGTATATCCTAACCTCCCCCAGGTCTTACTAGCCCTCAAGATGATAAGAAGGGGTGATGATGTACCTCCGAATACACGTCTGGAATATGTATATCTTGAAAATTCAAAGGCAGATTACCAAGGGGAGAAGGCCGAAGACTATACTTTTTATAGAGAGAATAAAGATATATTAAAACTTAAACCTGATCACCTTCATTACATTGAAAAGCAACTTTCTCGACCCATCACAGAGGTAATTAATGTAAAGTATCCTCGCATCAAAGTCCCCTATGAAAACATCGATGACAAGTTTGACAGGTGTGTTAATGGATTGAGCGATCTACTGAAACATCGAGTAAGAAATATCAAGACCATCGATCATACCGACTATCCAAGTATACCCCCTAGTGCGACCCCTACTGACGTGGGAGTGAAGGTAGGGTGGGATGCTATAGGTAACCCCAAAGGTAAGATTTGCTATATTAGGCGTCCTCCTCCTATTCGAGTATACAAAAATCAGATCGCTCAAGTCCAATACATTCTCAACTCTATGAAAAAGAAAAAGTTAGACCCTAAAATTGTCAATGAGATAGATCCGAAAAAATACCCTGAACTTTTAAATGTATGTCTGGAATTGAAATCTAGGCACACCCTTGACAATCTTCATTACATCTATGGAATTAGAAAACGAAGCCACTGCAAACCCACACAGACAGGCGCCAAGTTAAGAGTCAAGACCAAAGATGAATTCGTTAACGTTTTTTTAACTAGAGATATTGGAGGATATAAGAAACACTCAATGGGAATGTTGCAAGATATAAGGGAAGAGGTCGACCCTAATTCGACAAAGAAAGCTAAAACTTATTACTATACATTGAAGATGAAGAGCGAAGCTATGGGTGATAATACCGACATTGTCTCATCATCGCCAGACGATGGGATATTAAAAAATATACCACGGTCAGCCATCACCACATATTACTATAAAGATGGTAAGATAATGAAAGACATCCTAGCGGCAAGGACATACTATAAACTCATCGTAGAGCAACTATCACATCTTTTCAAAGGAGAGGAATATGAGGTCAACCTTACCATCCCCGAAGAAGACGACGAGTAATGTGGTTTTATCCTACCCCCAAATTATACCTTTGGTTATATAGAGAATTTAGCATAAGTAAATTATATAGTAGATTTAGTATGCACGTTGTTACCCTAGGTGTTCTTGTCGCGGCTATGACAGCCATGGCCTTCCTATGGCTAAAGTATAGAAAGGAAAATATGGGTGGGTATGGAACTATATCGGGTCTATACTATAACAACAATGCTAAGCATTGCTTCAAAAATATATATGATCCTCCGGATTTCCCAGGTTATTGTGAGACGATAGGTACGGTAGTTATATAAGCTTCGCTTATTTCTACTTAGTAAATTAATAAATCTGTAGGTAGCTATACTCCCAAAATTCCATCATATAGTTAAACTTTAGCATAACTAAAGTTTATTAATCTACAATGCTACGCTCGCTATTATGAACTTTATTCATAGCCTTTTTAGATGTAGCACGAAAAATGATATAAAATATAATATCATCTAAACTAAGTTTAGTCCATCTATAGGTGTATCTCCGCGTCAACCTAGTAGATGGAGTGTTCCGTATGCATGTCCCCTATACGCAAAATTCATAGGTTTGAATGCCCTATGTGCCTGGATGGGTCGGTATGCATCAAGTGTGTAGCCTCTTACATTATCCATCCTGACCATAAGATTGAGTGTATGATATGTCATCGTGAATTTCATATAGATTTTGTGTGGAATACCTTTTCTGAAGACACATTTTATAAGGTATTAGAGAAGAAACAGAACATGTTGCTGGATCAACAAAAATCGCTACTACCATCTACGATGCCTTTGGTAGAAGATTATCTCCACAGACTTAAATTAACAGAAGAATACAAGGCTCTGGATGAAATTCGACTCGCTCTTGAAAACCAACTAATTGTTGTCGAAACTAAAATGAATAATCTAGAGCATGATCTGAATTCTTCTTCTTATGATAAAAACGCAATCTATGAATTCCATTGCCCAAATCACGATTGTAAAGGATATATTAAGACGGGTACTTTAGAATGTACATTATGTAAAACCAAGATATGCAAGAAATGTCATGCTATACGTACCGTCAAACACAAATGTACCAAATCTGATATAGCCACAGCTAATATGATCAAGAAGGATACCAAACCGTGTCCTAAATGTGCCGCTAGAATTCACAAGATTGAAGGTTGTTCACAGATGTATTGTACGGCGTGCAAGACAGCTTTTGATTGGAACTCTGGTAGGATAGAGACGGGTGTTATTCACAATCCACATTTCTATGATGAACAGCGAGATGCGGTAGGACCTATAAGAGTCATGGGAGATATACCATGTGGCGGACTAGAGTACCCAATCTTCGAGTTGATGGATATATTACCCCAAGATATATTTACCAAGTATATAAATTTATATACTCGAACAGCCGAGATACAAGACTATATGCTCAACCTTAATCGCAATCCAGAAATCACCACAGATACCTTGGCCAATGTTAGGATCAAATATATCATCAAAGAGATATCGGATGAAGATTTTAAACAAGCATCATATGATGCATTGATAGCTCAAGAGGTGGCTATAGACGAAAGGGAGATCCTCAATACATATTTAGCGTGCATGATAGAAAGACATAACAGCATCGGTATCGAGGCGAGAACTATGGTGGATGGTATGTATGATATAGAAGATCCCAAAATTATTAGAAAGACTAGCAAGAATATAGCAAAATACATGACCGATATGTTGGACGGTATGGATATTATATTCGATCTTACTAAAGTTACCCTATGGGAAAAATGTGAAAAGGAGTTGGACCTAAATAAACCTTTTTATAAAGATATATTATACGATAACGTTATTGGAGCGTTCGTTCAGAATATAATTAATACTGAAGTGGTACTACATTAATATAATCTATTGATTGTTAATCTACTAGAGGTAGATTAATATACTGAGATAAAGTTATACTGTATGGATAGTAGCACCCACAACGTAACGCCTATACTACATATAGTATGAGTATGAACTCTTCTGTTCCTAAGAGATCACCCGTCAAAGGTAGGAAATTTTGGGGTCCTAAATTTTGGGATGTTATACATATACTATGCAGTACATACGAACCAAGTCAAGCACAGGCTCTTAAATCTTTTATCGTGGGATTGACATTACTACTTCCATGTCCTACATGTAGAGAACATCTTAAAGAGAATCTGAAAAAATACCCCATAGATGGATACCTTCGTAATAATCATGACACGTTCTTCTGGTCATACATGATACATGACGCTGTTAACCAACAGTGTAATAGTAGGATACACTCTGAAGATGGAGAAGATGTTGAAAAAATATCACCCCCCTTTGATGAAATTAAACGTTATTATTTTACGGCCCTTGGTGAAGAATGTAAGATGTGTCAGATGTAAGTATAATATACATCTATGTAATATATAATATACATCTCACCTGTCACGTTTTATAATTTTCTTTTGTATTCCACACCGCGTATATGTGGTTATAAAGAAAATGCAAACGATGTTAAACATTCATACGACGGGGATAGTACTACTCGTAGTAGTTAATGTCGACCATTATTGACAAAACTTTTCTTATCCACATAGGCATAGAGCTTGTTGTGGTAGGTGGTCTATCTTTCTGGTTGAATAGAAAGATATCTGTGGTAGATGCTAAATATACGGCGCTACTAGAAATTATATCAAAGCAACAATCGATCATAGATACACATGACCGTATACTTAGAGCTATAGTTGAAGAAGCGAACCGAGGTGCACCGAGGGGTATGGTTTCCACCCCACCTACCCAACCTTCCATTCCCGTCATCACCCAATCTCAACCTCGAGCATCATCATCTACTGAAAATGTAATGGTATCTCCACCATCTAGTACCCAGATAATTATTGATAGCGATGAACCTGATGAGACTGCCATAGACTCCCTGTTGGATAAAGAGCTAAATTCCCTAAAAGAAAAAGATGTTACTACACCTACTTCCGGAGATTATTTAGAGATTGAAACCATAACATCAAAAGACTTAAAAGAAAAACCGGTAAAAACAAGTGGTAAAAAAAAGTCTCCGAATGGAGGCACCCAATAATAGAAATGTACAACGAGAAGACGGGCAAGATGGAGATATTGCAGAGCGTTATCCAGAACCAGAGTTTCTCCCCATTAGACTACCTCCCAAAATTTCAAATGCCAACCTTTCTTGGGGATTTGATCACCAATCTAAATGTAGATATAAATGTGCAACCTCAAGAGAACACTATCGCCAGTGGAAGTATATCTATTATAATCATCTAATGAATATGTATGCCTCATTTGAACAACATATGAATATTCAAGATACCGACCAGAACGCAAACTCATCTAAAATAAACTTCAATGATTTTATAGTATTCGTATATAAACATTCATCTGGATATATAACCGATGTCGTTTAACAAGAAAGATTACCAATATGAAAGGTTGGTATTGAATGATGATAGTAATCTATCAAATGACTCTTTGAAGAAAAAGTTAAAAAGTCTAAACCCTAATGAAAGCCTTGTAATAGATGAAGGTAATTCACGTAATGCCGAAGCTGTCGCAGATCGTGGTAAAAGATATAAATATCCATCACAGCGAAGCATAGACATATTTACCGACCTTCAGCAGTTTGCTTCGTCACAAGGGCTTCCTTTTTTGGATAAGTGCAATGCGGTGGACTTTGCAATCTTTGCATCTAGATATACTCCAGATGCATGGGAGAATTATTAAAATCTTTAGATTTAGAATTTGCTTCAGAGAAGCAAATTAAGTTCGCAGGGATGAATCCACCTTTATTGGATTAGTAAAAATGTAGATGTCTCAACAAGGTAGATTCAAACTCCGAATATTCCGTTAGACTTATAGGTATATAGTCGATATACCCATCGGTCTCTTCGACTTTCGAAATTAAGATGAATATGTTAATTCTTCCAAACTCTTCCACCACATCAGATGGCAGACATAAAGTGATAGGGAAGAATGGTCTTGTGATAATAGAATCTCTAGATTTCAGATAAGACAACAAAGGTATTAGAGTACCATCATAGTAACGCAGATCATACCCTATAGTCTTATTATCAAAGATGATGGTGTGACATGACATAAACTTTGGTTCCGCCAAAGTTTGGTTATCGGTCATAAACTTGGTCCCCACCCAAGGTTGACCTTGGATATTAAACTTTTCACCATATGTATTTTTGATACGAGTGAGCGATCTCGATACCAACTCTGGTATATCAAATGTATCTACATCTATCTTTTCTATCTGCATAATCTACTAAAGTTATATATCTACCCAAGGTAGTAGTAGTTATATAACTAGTAATAGATATCAAAATTTTAATTTGGAAGCTCTTTTATTTCGGTAACCGAAATAAAAAAGACATAATCTGACTCGTAAGAAGCACTCTGACCATAGGTTGGAAGTTAAATTTACGAAGAGAGCGATTCAAGGCATTTTTGGAATGTTTCATAGATCTCTTGCTTCTTAAGTTCGACCTTAGTAGAAGATGTGGGTACCTTTTTCTTAGCGGATCCTGGAGTACCGGGGGTACCAGGAGTCTTTATCTTCTTAGGAACTGGCAAAGGCTTGGCAGGCTTGCCCTTCTTGGGAGGGGCTGGTAGAGGTTTAGTCTTTTTGGTCTTAAGTTCACCAAGCTTAGCCTTAATCTTCTCAACCTCTTCCTGATCTACTCCTTCATCTAAAAGCTCATCAAGCTTGGATTGAATATCGGAGATGCTCTTTGGCTCTTCTTCAACCTCTTCCTCGACTTCAACCTCTTCCTCGACTTCAACCTCTTCTTCAACCTCTTCCTCGACCTCCTCTGGTTCGGAGATTTTGAGTTTCCTACCCTTCTTGGCGGCTACCTTTACCTTTGCCTTGGAAGGAGCTTCAATATCACCGCCCAACACTTTTTGAAGGTTCTCAATAACAGATTTGGTACCCACTATGACCCTCTCATTGACATTGAGTATCCACTTATTCTTACGAGATGTTGCAGTATCCTTCACACATTTGCCTGAGGATGTACTGCATATCTGACCGTCATCACAAGGCTCTTCGTCAGGGTCATCACATCTATCCTTTTTGGCAACCTTCTTAACCGTCTTCTTGGTGACCTTTTTAGCGGTCTTGCGCCCCTTGATCTTAACCTCAACCTCAACCTCTTCTTCGGGCTCTTCGGGTTCAACCTCTTCTTCGGGTTCAACGCCTCCAAATTTTTCCTTATATTCTTCAACCTTTTCAGACGTACCGACGATACCTAATTCTTCATCATATTCGTATTCATCTCCAAAGAGCGCCTTCAAAGTCTTCTCACCATAGGGAGTTCCAGCCTTGGTCTTCTTAATACATTTACCAGTGTCGATAACAAGGATCATGCTGTCGTCACACATCTCAGATTTTTCAACCATTTGAGCCTTGGTAGGTGCCTTAGCAACCTTCTTAACTGGAGCTTTCTTAACTGGTGCCTTCTTAACTGGAGCTTTCTTAACTGGAGCTTTCTTAACTGGTGCCTTCTTAACTGGAGCTTTCTTAACTGGAGCTTTCTTAACTGG
>Ga0075360_1000013_pt1 | contig 13391 bp, 25 predicted proteins | sample WestPond_TuleC_D_FD_120060 | JGI IMG/M metagenome (GOLD analysis project Ga0075360, IMG submission 120060) | Natural and restored wetland microbial communities from the San Francisco Bay, California, USA, that impact long-term carbon... | ecosystem: Environmental > Terrestrial > Soil > Wetlands ...
AGGTGATTGTGCTCGGAGTGACCGTCAGGCGAAGGGTCGGTGTACCAAAGCTCTCATCAGTACTAATCGACGTAGGGGAAAGCGTTACGGAGCCCGACCCAGTGCCAAGGACCGGGAGTGCCCCGTACCAATCCGCAGTGGCTTCACCGATGAGCGGGCGGGTGTTGCCACTACTGTAGAGAAGACGTGTTGTCTCCGTGGTGTCGTTCGCGGTTTGGTAATCGGCCCAAAGCCCTGAGGTGCGAACAACAGAAGCCGATGCTGCCTCGGCCTGCACCTCGCCAGAGGACAGCTGTGCCTCCCAGACCCTGACGTCGTAGAACGTGGCGTTCAGGGCACTGGTGACCTGTGGGAGGAGGTACAGCGCAGTGGCGCCACCAGCAGAGCTGATGTTGTGCGACGTCGATACCGCGGCGACTGGAGTGCCGCCTTCAGCCGTGATGTAGAGCTTCTGGGTGGTGTCACCCGAAACATAGGCGAAGTGACACCAGGTCCCTGTTGTCAGGCCACTACTGGCGACGTCATACGAGAAGCTGGAGATCTTCTGGTAGATTGTGCCATCGGCTTGGCGAACGATGAGCTGGGCTTCGTTATCACGCGTGACAGCGAGGATGGTCTCGTCCTCGGAGCCCTGTGATGTGACGTAGAACCAGCCGGCAATGGTATAGCCGCTAGCCATCGACGGGACCGAGGCGAGTCGCCCGGTCCATCCGTTGGTTACTTGGACACCACCGACACCCGGGGTATCAAAGGCGTCGAAGAGTATCCTGGACAACGCTGCCTCCGGGCGTTAGCTCACACCGGCAGTGTACTATGAACCCAGTTCGGGTCTGGCATATTGCAGCCAGTTACTGAAGCGTTCGCCTTCGACCCAATACGTCCGAAGCAACTCTCTGACAGCAATCAGTGCCGATGTGTCAAGCTCAGGCCTGCTGGCGAGGGCTCGTTCACAAGCCATTCGGAACGTAATGGCTCCGCGACGTTCTACTTCCTCAGCAAGCCCAGTTGCGACTGTTGTGGTGACAGAACCACCACTAAGCACAACAGCGAAGTCCTGACGTTTATCCTCGACTATTCTCATATGTATTGGATCTGAGTTTCGGACGTGTAAGCGACGCTACCCACTTCGGTCATGTCACCACTTCCGACAAACGGTGCCCAAGTACCACCAGGGTCGGTTGAGTCAACTCTCCAGGCCTTATCCATGCTGAGCCCTGGACAATCCACGAACTTCCCCGCCATGCGTATTGCCTGGAACCATGCTTCTGATTGTGCGCTACTCGGTCTATTCCCGACCATGTATCCCACACCATTGATGTGTGTGGTGTTTGCAGCATCAGAAGACCCAGTCCCTTTGACCCCGATCTTTAGATTTTGAGAAGCCGAACCAGCCACCAACGTGCCGCCGCCGTTGGTCTGAGCATCGAAGCTATCCGGCACACCATTGAGACAGACTGAAATCTCACAGTCCGTGCCAGTACAATCGATCTTCGAAATAATGAAGATCCATTTTCCAATGTTGTAATGTGATATTGCGTACGATGCCTCAAATAACCCTTGATCGGTCCATGCCCTGGTGTGAATCGTGAGCTCGTCAGTATCACAGTAGAACCCCAACGACACACCAGAATCAGAACCCTCACTAGAGATCAACTTACGCTCACCATTCGGGGTGTTGGCATCTAAGCTGAACAACGCCGCTAGCGTGACTTTACTTGCTCCGTTGAACGGATTGGCAATGGTGGATCCGTAGTAGTCAGACGTGGTAAACCCATCCAAGTAGTAATAGGTCGGAACAACTACCGTTGCCCCGTTGTCGATCCAACCAGAGCCATCATATGTGTACAGATGGCCATCAGTGCTGAGAACACAGACCTGCCCCTGAACTGGAGATCCTGGAAAACTACCAACAGGTACTAAATAGACATTGGCGTTAACTGGGATTGCCATAATGGAACCTCAAGCGTTGATTACGACGAACTTATCAGAAGTACTTGGGGCTCCGGTGAACCCAGACGTAAACGTAATGAACTTCGTCGTTCCATCATACGCCGTTGCCTTTTTGACCTGACCGGCGAGGGTTCCATCAACGAAGCACACCAGGCAGTCCTTGTAGGCATCATTCGTTGCAGAGGGCAAAGCGGTCTTGAATGTCGTAGCGGCATTCGAACCATCAGCAACAACACTGTCCTGCAGCAGTGTATCAACCACAAATGTGGCGATCACAGCTTTAGACGAGACCGTACTCACCGTGACATCAGCAACGATGTTGTAGGACTTCCCGGCTTCAAACCCATTGGCAGCAGTCACTGCAACAGGGACACGGTAGTTCCCGGTTTGGCTGGTGCGTTCCGTTGCACTGGGGGTAAGGATCGCGGTGTCATTCGCGGCTTCAAACACACGCACCGTTACGGAAGACGCCGTAGCAGCAGCACCCGTACTGGGGTTAGACGTGACAAAGTCTAAGTCAAGCGTGATGCCAAGGGGGATCATAGATGGGTGCAGCCACCGGTACGAACCACAGCACAAACCGCGAGGGTCCCAGTGAGCTGACCATCAGTGCTACCGATTTTACCAGCGCCGAAGAGAGTACCGCTACGTACACTACTGGCATCTGGCCAGGAATCCCCGGAAAACGATGGGTTCGGTGGTGCACTCATGATCACATTGCCTGGGGTGGCGTGCCCGGCGAGCAATACAATCTTGGAGTAGTTCGTCGCATTGAGCGCCATATCACGTACCGTCGAGGTCTGTTGGTACTAGTGTGTTCACAGTCGTGCCCACAGTTGTACCGGCTTTGTACCCCACCAAGTAGTGATTGACACTGGGATTGGTCGTCGGAACGGCGAACCCACCGTCTGCCTTGCAAACAACTGATCCCGTAACAACATTTGTTGAAGTCACAAACGCTGTAACAGTCGCGGAGTCAACCGCGACATCACTCGCATCGACGCATCGACCGAGGAGCCACTTGTAGCTCTGCGCACCGGGGGCATCATAACTATGTGGTTCGAAGTCAATGCTCCCAATCACCCTGCCTGGACCAACTACAGGATCTCCATTGGTGCCACCACCGGTGCCACCCATCGAAATATTGGCGCCAAAAGTCCAACATGAGAAGAAGGCATTTCGGTCCGCATATGTCTTCGGACTGCGCTGCTGCATCGACCAACGCGGCTCATGCAACGTCTCTTCATATGACGGCTGGAACGTCGTTAGTAAGGCAAAACCACCACCCGTTGAGAGTGCACCGTATGTATGCTGGCACCCCATTACCGGCCCACCATTGCGTCGGAGAGTTCGTCTCGTGCGGCGAGGAGCCTCTTCTCCTCTGGTGTACCGACCAGCGCCGTGTCGTAGGCCGGGACGATCAACTGACTACGCTCTCCTAGAGACCGCTTGATCTCATGTTCCTTCATGTACTGCACTGCTGTTTCCAGCATGTACAAGATGTACGCCGTATCTGTGAGGCTACCGGCGAGTGACATGTTCCCGGCACGGGACAATGACACCGTGATGGACGCAACAACGGTGTCACCATGAAGATCGTCTAGGCTGATGGCACCTTTTTTACTCACAACCCGCCACCTTTCTCACTCGTCAACCACAAAATGGATGTCGACGACCGCGGAGTTAGCGGCCAAGTTCCAGCACACAATGGGTGCAGCTGCTGCACCCAAAATGATCCCGCGTGGAAACGTGAACACCACGGCGGCCCCGACCAACGCCGCTGTAGAGAACTTGCGGAAGTACTGTGCTGGGGTCGTAGGCGCCACGGTGAACGCGGCTGAAGCCGTAGTTGTGCCCGCAGGCCGATCGATGTCTTCGGCTTGAACAGTTGTGGCACCGGACAATGTCCCGTTGTTGCCGGCACGGCCTAAACCAACGACGTTTGCTGTTGCCGCACCGTTGAAGAAGCCCCACTCCATCAGTGCGGGATCGTTCGTAGCTGCAGCAAGAATCCCGTGTGACGCCGCACCGCTTGTGACAACCGTCGTACGTAACGCAAGGGAATAGATCGTCATCGAACTCTCCGGTAACAGGAATGGCTACAGCTTGAAAATCTTCGACGCACCGTTGCTCCACGCCACGGTCACGTCACCACCACTCGGTGTCAGTGTCAGGCCTGTAGCCGTATCGAGCAGTGCAATCAACGGGCTTGTCGCGTCAGTACCAGTGTGCTTGTAGATCAGGATGGCTTCCACTGTGGCACCGGTGACACCAGTGAACGTGACGTCATCGGCATCAGCCACACCAGCGGCATAAGTCTTGGTGGTGAACGAGCTGCTCACCGCGATACGAGCACCACCGGCAACATCGTTCAAGAAGTCATCTGTGGTCAAGTTGGCGGTGTATGTTCCGGTATCGATGAGGATTGCCCGGATATCATCGCTGCCCCAGCTAATGGTTCCGTTTAGAAACCCGGCTCGGCCCGCGTCGTAAAGTGCATTCGCCATCTGGTCCTCCGTGTACCCGAACAGAATACTTCATTGCTGGGTCGGTGCAAACTACGCGGATCGAATGGAGAACACCCCAGCTGCCCCGAACTCCACAATGAAATCGGCCTGCACCGTCGCTACCGCTGGAAAATCAACGAAGCACACCAAGTAGTCGTCACTCGGTGTGTCATCATTTGCCCCACCACGCCGATAGATCAAACAACCACTTGGCGTGCAGTTGTACAGTACCGGGAACACCACTGATGCTGCACGTGCCGACGCCGTATCGCCCCCGATGTCCCGGGTCACTGTCCGTGACGTCACGTCTACTCTGGCGTAGCTACTCGACGATACCTCGTACCCAATGACGTCAGAAACTGAGACATGGGCGGAGTTGTAAACATAGCTGTCTGTGACCAGCATCGCGCGAAACACCACGGCTGGTGCGGCCCACTGCAGGGTATTGGCTAGCATGAGGTACTTCGCGTTTGTGTAAACCGCGGAAGACATCAATCACCAAACACGCAGAGATCTGCTGCTTCACAGCTCAGCACTGAATCGAGACAGGCCCGGTTCATCGGATAGTCGGTATGAGCCGCAGCCATATCACGGCAGGTCTGGGTGCAACCGGGGTCGTCCATGGTTCCAGGGATCTCGTCGGCACCGGGACTCCCCTGAGCACCGGGGCACTGCATAGTCGTGAGGACTTCGCAAAAAGCCGAACACACCTCCTCGGACTTCGGGTGCATCGGACTGGGCTGTGGTCCACAGCTGCAAAGCACCAGGGCAAAAAATAGAGCTCTCATGGCTTCCTCTTCGGAATGGCTGGTGGTGCGATACGTGGCTTACGCCCGGCTTCCCGTGGAACCGGTGGTGGCTTGATCAGCGGAACAACCACAACTGGACCCGGCCCCGGTGCAGAGGACCGTGTAACAACTGCAGTGAGCACAGACTTGGTGTGGGCCAAACCCTCTTCAACAAAGGCTTTGAGTGCGTCATCACTGTACGAGGATGAGGCCACACGACTCAACTTCGACGTGGCATTGGCGAGCTTCTGTGGACCCGGGGTCTTCATCCGAGCCGCAAGTAACTCTTCCTCCATCGTGACCTTCAACGACTCCAGGCGAAGCTTCCCGAGCTCGACCTCATCGGCGAGTCGACGCTTCTCGTCCTCACGCCGGTCCAAATCCCGCCTGGCCTGAAGACGGTCCATCACCCACACACCAACAGCTGTACCAAGACCACCGGCACCAAAGATGGCTACGGCAACGGTCTCAATCGCTGGTTTGGTGATGACACTCCAGTCCACAGCTATTTCCCAACCCGGATACGGTCCCAACCACGAATGATGTGGAAGTCGTCACTCGACCCCCATTCAATGTAGTCCGACGACATCCAGCACAACCCGAGATCACGCCATTCTCGACCCCATGAGTTTAGCACCCGAAACCACACACGACCGTCTGAACCCGTGGTCCAACCGATGATGAGCATGGCATGCCCGCCCCAGATCTTCTCCAAGGCACTGGGCTTCTCGATCTGATACGAACCCTTCATGTCCCCAAACGACGCGACGAGGTTCGTTCCAAAGCTCACCGGGTACCCGGCCTGAATCGCAGCACGAATCGCTAGACCGCGCTGTTGCCCAGTCTCATAGATGCGGAAGTACTCCCCACCACGACGGGGGTGGGCATAACGCATCGCGTTCCAATCCGGCCTCTTGTTCAACAAGACCCCGATTTGTGCCCACTCCCAATACTTCTCATCCGGAGCTCCCTGCGTCCGAAGCGCATGGGCACATGTCCGTAGGTAAGTCCCACCATCGACGTTCTGTGCGTCGTGCTCACGTCTCGAGTTGTAGTAAATCGCCCGGCGACTCACCGGAACATAGCTGAGCCCGGCACGTGCCTCACAGATGTGAATCCCCGCACTAAAAGCATGGGCCACACAGCTGTTGGTGTTCTGCTGGTCAAGAATGATGAGACGCCCGTTTTCATCCCGTGGGATGAAACCCTCGAGTTCCACGTTGTCAATCGGGAGATCACTCGACACCAAACCGAGTCGGTCGACACCAAACGTGGTTCGACTCTGGTCGGTGTCGAGGAGAAAACCCGTGCCCTTCTTCGTGCTACTCGGTAGGAGCGCCATTGAGGCGTACTCCCATTTCCACACCTTGAGTCCGGCGTAGCTGAAGGACGTCATCAATGAAGGGTTGGAAGTTCTCCTTCACAGCACACCACTGCTGAGGCGTCAGGTTGTAGCGCTCCGCGATGTCAGACTTGTTGTCCACAGCGAACAACACACAGAGGTCTGAGGCGATGTCATCAGCGGTGCGAATCACAGACTTAAACCCGGCACACGCCACGACAACACCAAGTACAGCCAAAACATAGGTAGGTTTCATCTCATCCTCCGGTGTGCAGTGTAGCACCGGGGCAAAAGAAACGGCTAGGCGCCGTCTCCCGTCAAAAAGCTATCAATATCGTTGATCACCAAAACACGTGCCGCCACGGTATTGGCCTGACGTAGCCGGTCCGACCCAGTACGCCCACGAAGCACACTCTTCACGAATGTGGATTCGTCCTGGATACGACGGCGCTCTTTCGTGAACCATTCCTCAGCAGCTAACCGCAACTCGTCGAGTAGAGCATTGCGCCGTGCGGTGTCACTCTGCATTTCACGGCTGGCCATAACGCCCACTGATCCTTCCCGCCAAATCATCTAAGGCGGATTGGTTTACCACGACACCGTACTGTCGTGCCCAAATACGAATCAACTCGACGAGAGCTTTGGCCGCCATCTACTCACTCCTCACAAGGGGTGCCAACTTGTTCTCAATCGCCTTCTTCAAACGGTAGACCCGATGTCGAGGTAACCCCATCTTCTTGGCAACAGCCTCAACACTGGCCTGACGCCCGGCACTTGGGTAGTGCAGGTCTATGAACTGCTGTTCCTCAGCAGAAAGCCGACTCTGCAGTAGCGTCGCGGCGTTCCTGATCTTTTGTACGGTTCCGGAACTTGCCACGTCACCCTTGATCTCAGTCCCGAAGTCAGAGAACACTTCATTCCCGAACCCTCTACGGATCTGCTTGATCTCTCGTGGGTTGAAACCTGGGAGGAGCACCTTGACCTCATCAACACTGGGGTCCCTGCCGTGCTCCTCCGTGAACTCATTCACCGCGTTCTGGTACTGCCCGTAACGGTTGAACAATGCCCGGGGATTGTTCTTCGGGTTACGCATCGTACTGACGAAATCCGTGACACGCTGAAAGTTCGTCGTGATGTGTGTACTCAGTTGTGACGGCTTTCCAGTTGGCCCGAGATGATTCGGATCATAGGTCTCAATCGCCCGCATCGCGGCATTACGCAGTTCCTGCTTCAATGCCACAGCTGGAATCGCACCACCAAGGCCGGGGAGACGTTTCTTCGCCTCAGCAGTGATCAGTGGCTGGATACTTCGAATCAATGGCTCGAGGTGTTCCGGCTTCCTCCCGGAGTTGTTCCAGTGGTGCCACGCCTCGAGTTCGGCTTTTCGTTGGGTGCCGCGAAGTTCATCGTACAACGCGGTGTTCTTTTTCGGTTCAACCATATCGGCCTCCACAACCTGATAGCTGATTAGGCTTTGAAAGTGTTCATGGCTGAGCTAATCGATCGATTCGGATTCACTACCTTCTTTGAGGCAACTGGACCCGGTGCCTTCAGAAAGTTGTTAGTCGCTACTCCCTTGAACCCACCGATGTTACGCGCCGAATCTACACGAACCGCCCCAACACGTGGCAGGGCATAAGCCAGTTTGGTGAAGAGCGCGGTCTTCTCCCTCTTCCTAGACAAGATCTTCGCAGCGTAAGCGGCTTGCGTCAGAAGACTCGCAGATTTGTCAGCGTGTTCGGGTAGGCCTTCCCAATCAGTCTTGTCAGCCCATTCCCGCGCCTGGTCTGCTGAAATGCCTGGGATCTTCCCAGAGAACGCTGCACGCCACTGGGCTTTACTACGAAACGGCATTGTTGCCTCGAAGGTAGTTGGAGACCGTCTTCTTGGCGTGGCGCAGTTCAACACCCTCACGAATCGCCTGCACACCGGAACCGGTCACAACACCCTTGGCGAGGTCCTTCGCGACTTGCGGACGGCTCAACGACTTGGCAACAGCACTGCCAATCGCAGCACGACGCCCACCATGCAGGTTCTTTGCCGCAGTGCCTAGCACCTCAGCAACGTTACCACTCAGAGTCACTGCGGGTGCCGTAGCGGCACCGATGACAGCACCACTGCCGTAACGGCGCAGGCGATTACCCTTCGACTCACTAAGGGTTCGAGCCGCGTTGAGCACGTCGGTATTGGACACCTTCACTGAAGCCGCACTTGGGGCGGCATCAGCAAGCTCCCGGCCCTTCCGTGCAGCCAGGGTGTGTGCCCTGATACTTGGGGAGCCGGAGCGGCTCTTCGAAATCCCGTGGGCCAGCGTCTTGAACTTCATCAGAGGAGTTTACGCCCCACGCCGCAACAGCTCAAGTCACCCAAAAAAGAGAACCCCTATGGGTTCTCTTCCGGTGCGTTACCCTGACTTGCACAACCGTACTGCACATAGCTCAACCATACCGAACCCTACTGCACCGTGCATAACCGGCCGTACCTTGAGTTGCTCCGCTGTGCCCTGCTTAGCTTTGCCTGCTTCGCTTTACTATGCCGGCCTTACTCTGATCTGCCCCACTGCACCATGCCGCGCTCGACCTGACTACACACCACTTCGCTTCGCCTGCTTTACTTTGAGTTGCTTCACTGTACTAAACCGTACTCGACTACACTGAGCTTCGCTTGACCTGCTTTACTGAACTGGGCATTACTTTGCCTTGCCGCACTCCGCAACACTTAACCGGCCTTACTTTGAACTGCTTTGCACAACTGTGCTTCGCCTAGCCCAACCTAACCGGCTAAGCAATCGATCGCGGCGAACACCTCGGCCATTTCGGCGTCACCACGAAACTCCGCGTTGCGACTGGCAAATCGCCTGAGCTCGGACTTGAGCTGGGCACGAAGCTCGTCACGGAGCACTTCTGATCTCATCACGACTGCTGCAGGTAGATACCGGGACTCCGCTGGGTTACTGCGGATACTGACGAACACCCGGCTCACCACAGGCTCACAACCTGTCACACGCACCGTGACACGAAGCGACCGAAGCATGAGTCGGGCCACTTCAAGTCGATGTTCATGTGCAGCAACAGCATCGTCCCATTCGAACGCATCGTGAAGTGGGCTGGACCGCTTCTCGGCGTGCTGCAGAACTTCTTCTGCAGCGCCGCCGTCTCCAATCACTCCCTCAAGCACTGGTCCAGCACGATTCGGGTCTACACTGATGTGCCCAGACCCCCAAGAGTAGATCTTCTCTTGCACTGATTTCTCCTTGCCTGCTTTACTCGACCATACCTCGCTACGCTTTACCCAGCTGCGCTTTACCTGCTCTACTTTGACCTGCTCAGCTGTGCACCACTCCACTAAACTTCGCTGTGCTTAGCCTGCTCTACTGCACTCGACCGAACCTAGCAGCACTAAGCTGGGCTATGCCGGCTTGAACTACTCCGCGATTGTGAACGTGCCCCAACCCATCCCAACACTCGTCGTTGAGCACGGGCGTCCGGCACCGACACCGACACTGAGTCCGGCGCGAAGCACCAAGTTCGCAATCGTTGTTGGTGTCATCAAATCGGCGTCGTACCGGACACGAAGCTCACAGGTCCAACCTGGTTCCCAACGCCCACGCCTCTTGATATCCGTAGACCCATTCTTGAGCTTGACGTACGCATCAAACGGCGCTGGGACCCCCTTTGTGAATCGGATCAGTGGCGTCACGCCCTTATCACCGAAGCCATCGGCCTCGATGAACAAGACCTGCTTCAGCATGATCATTGAAACGCCGACTTGTGACGCGGCACGGACCATCGCTGCCTTGAACGCCGTGGAAGGAATCCCGTACCACCCGTCGTCAGATTTGTGCATCGACCCGTGGTAACTGGCATCAAAGTCCTTGCCGGCACGCTCGCCGCCACGCTTCTTGAGCTTCGAGGAAGACCCCGCCGCCATCTGTGCACGCATCTGATCCCGCGCTTCATCCGCGAACTTGTTCGAAACGAACGGTGACGTTCCAATGATGTTGAAACTCACAACCGCATAGTTCGGCGCACGAATCTCAATCATTCCACCTGTCGACTTCGCCTTCGCCTTGTCCCCTGATGCTTCAGTCGCTGTTTTCATGTGATCTCCATTCAGTTGTTCTGCCGGCTTTGCTTGACTCGGCTATGCGACGCTGCACACAGCTCCGCCTATCCAAAATCTTATAGCTGGAAACAACAGAAAATGAAGATCACCTGTACTACACAGCCCGACGGGTAAACGACACCTCACGGCAGCTATTCAGTAGGAGTGGTAACGCCCGCAGGTGTCGTTTCATCAAACCACCAAACGACGCAGCGGTGAGCTCCCCACCGAGATCTGGCTCGTAGTTCCTAGCCAGTGGCACACCTGTGGTCTCCGCTACTGCAATGAGCCCCTCCAAGTCCGACACACGTGACACCCCGAGGAGCACCAGGGTCTTGGAGTTCTCGTGCCACGCCGCATCGAGTTCGGGATGGGCATCCGCCATCTCACGTAATGCATGACACGCCTGTGCTGCTTGCAGACCTGGTGGGAGGTCAGTTCGAACAACCACGTAGATCTTTGACTCGTTCATATTCCTCCTTAGTGCCCGGGGCATGAGTTGAACATGCGCCTCCGCATTGCTGCGGCGCTCTGCACTGAGCTACCCGGACATGGCGCGCTGGGATGGGTACGATCCACCGACCTCTGCTCACCCTTTCGGGATCGCAGCGCTCTACCACTGAGCTACCAACGCAAAAATCAAGCGCGAATGCACGGAATCGAACCGTGTCCTGCTGGCTCACAACGCCAGCCGTGCTACCGGGGCACCTCACTCGCATTCGGTCATCACACAGCACAAAAGAAACCAGGGCTACAGGAGTAGCGGTTTCTTCAGCATGCAGCGCGCCAGGTGCGCTGCGGTCAGTGCGACGACTTCATGGGTCACAGCATAAACACCACCCCGCTGGTGTCAACGGGGTGGTGCATATTTCTTCACTTCGGGAAGTAGCTCTTTGGCAGCACACCGAGAAGTGCTGTTTTGTAGAGTCGCATCTCCTCAAGAGCCGAGTAGCAATCCTGAAGCGCCCGATGCTTGAGGTCCTGGTGGCGAACTGCCTCGGGGAAGAAGATACGGGCCATGTGCCGAATGCTACTGACATCCACCATCACGTGGTGGCAATCGGCTTCGAACTCCGGTGCGTAGCTGCGCAGGAATGTCCTGTCGAACCAGATGGCATGCCCGGCAAGTGTCACCCACTGGCCATGAACATAACTGGAATCTTCTGCGACCTCACCACGATGCTGCAGCCAGGCATGAACCATATCCTCGAAGTAACGCATCGCTACTGCAAGCGTCGGGTACATCGTCATCCGGTATGGGTCCTTGATGTCCTGGAGAAGCCCGTTGTTGGTGTGCATCTCATGGACCACATCAGGCATGTTTTCCAAGCAGCGGCCCTGGGGTTGGATCAAAGCAGTGAAGGTCACCATTGTCTCGAGGCTGCTGGCGTCCACAAGGATCGCACCGACTTCCAGTGGCACGGCACTGGCCGGGTCGAGGTCGGTGGTCTCCAGGTCGAGGAACACCAAGTACTTCTTCCGCAGCTCATCACTCGTCATCGTCGGGCTCATCATCGACCTCATCCTCCATCTGCTCGATGCGTTCTTTGATCATTGCTGAGATGTGGCGAAGTCCGAGGACGGCATCGGCCTTTGAGCATTCCACAGTCTCGACCTCGGACAGTGTGGTCTCCCCGATTGTCTCGAACTCTTGTTCCGTCTCTTTTCGCATCATTCCTCCGTGTCACGGTACTGTGGCGGCCCGAATATCACGGTCCGTGTAGCTTCGTCGAGTTCATCAATGGGTACTGCGCCCCGTGCAATCGCTTCGGCATCTGCTCTGGCACAAATCATGAGTGCGGTTGATGACAGTCCACCGATACGACCCATCAGCTTAGCAATAGTACTCACTGGTCGGCACGACTTCATTTTGGTTCGCATCAACCCTCATCCAAGTGGGTGATCTCCAACGGCCCAAACTCAACAGGAACAGGCTCGCCTGGTCCTGTAATGGACACCAGGTTCACATCATGGCAGTGGTACACCCGTCCACCCGGCTCACCAACGAGTAAATCCAGCCATCTATTGAACAGACCACTGTCACCGGGATCTACCTGGCCAAGGACCCATCCGTCACGCCGGACAGTCTCGTCGAGTCCACAAGCCATATCTTCAAAGATCAACTCACGCAGCAACACACGTGCAAGAAGCACGGACACCCAGGTACCACGACGCCCGGTACAGGGCAGTTTGATGAATCTCGGCTTCTTGTCGGGCCAGTAGATTCGCATGTCATTGATGACACCAACCGAATCGATCCTGGATGTTTCAATGTCCATCACCGCTTCTGTAACGAACCACTCCCTACTCCGTTGTTTCCGGCGTCGCTTCCACCAACGCTGCTGCCGTGTCCTCTGGTTCATAAAGCTGAACGATCTCCTCTACTGCAACGCCGTTTTGACCCACTCTGATAACCCGACAGGGGCCTGTCGAGGCGAAGGTCACATTGAGCCTGCGTGCTGGCTGTGTAAGCGCAACAATCTTGTACCGGGCCCGCCTGTGCCATGTGAGTTTGATGAACCTTGCTGGCCTAGGTTCTCCAGCTAAGTTGGATGTCGGGGTCCAACTTCTCCAACATTCTGATCAGAGCCCCGACTTTCATTCTGATGCCAGCCGGTTCAACCAGTAACGAAGCCACCCGCAGACACCGGTACCTGCAACAACATACCCCAGTCCTGCAAGTGCCTGGGCATGATCCAA
>Ga0075360_1000014_pt1 | contig 13183 bp, 12 predicted proteins | sample WestPond_TuleC_D_FD_120060 | JGI IMG/M metagenome (GOLD analysis project Ga0075360, IMG submission 120060) | Natural and restored wetland microbial communities from the San Francisco Bay, California, USA, that impact long-term carbon... | ecosystem: Environmental > Terrestrial > Soil > Wetlands ...
ACTTCGCAACATAGAAATTATCCGCAATTACACCAAGCATGCTGAAGGTTCGGTGCTGATTAAATTTGGCGATACGCACGTACTTTGCACGGCCAGTGTAGAAGAAAAAGTGCCAGGTTTTTTAAAAGGTAAAGGACAAGGTTGGATAACTGCAGAATATGGCATGTTACCGCGCAGTACTGGCAGCCGCATGGATAGAGAAGCCGCCAAAGGCAAACAAAGTGGCCGCACGCAAGAAATTCAACGTTTAATTGGCCGTAGTTTACGCGCGATTATCAATTTAAATAAACTGGGCGAGCGCACCATTATGATTGATTGCGATGTGATTCAAGCCGATGGTGGCACACGTACAGCGAGTATTACTGGTGCTTACGTTGCATTGCATGATGCCGTTTCTAAGCTACTCGCAAGTGCAAAAATTAGCGAATCGCCACTTAAACAAGCGGTTGCAGCAATTTCCGTAGGTGTCTATAAAGGCACGCCAGTGCTGGATTTGGACTACATTGAAGACTCCGATTGCGATACCGACATGAACGTTGTGATGACGGCCGATGGTGGTTTTGTGGAAATTCAAGGCACCGCAGAAGGCGAACCTTTTAGTAAAGACGCTATGAGTAGCATGCTAAGCTTGGCCGAAGCAGGCATTGCTGAGTTATTGAACAAACAAAAAACAGCACTTGGACTTTAAATTGTTTAAGAAACTCGTTATCGCCAGCAATAATCAAGGCAAACTACGCGAAATTCAGCAACTTCTTACGCCATTAAATATCGAAGTAGTTGCACAATCTGCGCTCAATATTGATGAAGCGGAAGAGCCACATTGCACATTTGTGGAAAATGCGCTGGCCAAAGCACGACACGCCAGTAAACAAAGCGGCTTGCCCGCACTTGCAGATGATTCTGGGTTGTGTGTGAATGCCCTGCGAGGCGCACCAGGCGTGCTCTCTGCGCGCTATGGTGGCGAGCCAAAAAGTGATGAAAAGAATAATCAAACATTATTAAATTCACTTGCCAATGAGACTAATCGGGGTGCATATTATTACTGTGCAGTTGTGCTGGTGCGCACTCACGATGACCCTCAACCGCTGATTACTGAAGGTATTTGGGCGGGAGAAATACTTACATCGCCACGTGGCGATGGTGGTTTTGGCTACGATCCGCTTTTTTTGGATATTGAATCTGGCAAAACTGGGGCAGAATTAAGTGCAGAAGCAAAGAACAAAATCAGTCATCGTGGAAAAGCACTCACCGCATTAATTGAAAAATTAAAGAACGCATTTAACTAAAAACAGAAATGAAAAAATTACCAACTTGGGTACGCGATGACGGTAGCATTGTCGCTTGCACCGAAAAAATAAAAGTCATGAAAGAGAATTTTCATGAGATTAAACAAATCGCACAAGACGCATTTGAAGATGGAATCTTGCTGGAAGTGTCTGAAACTCAAATGCGTGAAACATTGCATCAATTAGTGGAAGAATTGATGAATCCTTACCAAAAAAAATCTACGCCTAAAAAGTAAATTTCGCTTGAAGAAAATCATTGAGATTAAATCCGAGGCAAGCTTTAATAAGCCTTCCAAGCCGATTAACACGACAGCGCCCATTGCAGGGGAAGCCACACTATCAGGACTTACCAACCCGCCTCCACTTTCACTCTACATTCACATCCCGTGGTGTGTAAAAAAATGTCCTTATTGCGATTTTAACTCGCACGAATCTCGGCACGAGATTCCTGAAAAACGTTATGTTACCGCATTAATTGCAGATTTAGAGCAATCAGTGCCACGCGTTTATGGGCGCAAAATTAAAAGTGTATTTTTCGGTGGAGGAACGCCGAGTTTGTTTTCGCCTGACTCGATTAACGAAATTTTAAGCGCTGTGAATATGCTCACACCGCTTGAATTTGACGCAGAAGTAACGCTGGAAGCAAATCCAGGCACAGTGGATACGGCACATTTTGCTGGCTATAAACAAGCTGGCGTGAACCGCGTTTCACTTGGTATACAAAGTTTTAATGCAGGCTATCTTAAGGCACTAGGCCGTATTCATGATGACAAGCAGGCGATTTTTGCAGCCGAGCTGGCGCTTAAAACATTTGAACGTGTGAATTTTGATGTGATGTACGCACTGCCAAATCAAACGCTTGAACACGCGCTACAAGACGCGAAACACGCTGTGGATTTAAACCCAGACCACCTCTCGTTTTACCACTTAACACTTGAGCCCAATACGCCGTTTTATCACACCCCGCCTAGCTTGCCAGATGATGACAGTAGCAGCGATATGCAAGAACAAATCGAAAACTTTCTGGTTGAACATGGTTATGAACATTACGAAACTTCCGCATTTTGTAAACCAAGCCTACATCTTAAAAACTCGCAAGCGCGACACAACGTAAATTACTGGCAGTTTGGTGATTATTTAGGCATTGGTGCAGGCGCACACAGCAAATTGAGTTTTCACGATAAAATCACCCGCGAGACGCGACATAAACATCCAAAAGCATTTATGGAAGCCGCAGAAAGTGGTAACGCGGTAGATAATACATGGCAAATTAAACAGGCAGATTTGGGCTTTGAATTTATGATGAATGCACTGCGTTTATGCAATGGATTTGATATTAGTTTGTTTCAACAACGCACAGGCATGCCCTGGGAGGCAGTATCCATGCGCCTGCTAGAGGCATCGAAAAAAGGTTTTATTACACAACATCAACAATCAATTAAACCTACGTTGCAAGGCCAGCGCTATTTAAACGATTTGTTGACGCTGTTTCTAGATTAAATAAGATCGCTACGCACATCTAGTAGCGCAATCAGTAGCAAAATATCTTCCAACACTGATGCGCCAAAACCTGTGCGCTCACCTTCTCTGTTGTCGCTAATCAGGCCACGCAAATACGCTTTTGCAGATTCTTCGGGCCAGTTAGCAGTGAGCGTTTCAACGATATGCGGAAATTCTTCCAAACTTTGCGCAACCACAATTGCCACCGATTTCTCTTCCCAAGCCGGCGTCATCACATTGAAAGTTTGGTGCATCGCAATTGCATAAGTTTCAAACTCTGTTTTTAAATTTTGCTTTCTAAAAATCTCCAACAAATATAGCCAAATATTGATATTTGCTTTAGGCTGCGCTCGAATCGCCCACTTAATATGCTCAATAGCCTCGTTAGGCTGATTTTTACTCACAAATAACTTCGCTTCATCAAGAATTGAACCTTCTTTAAGGTCATCCACTTGCGTATCAGTATTCAATGGCAAATTTTCTTTAAGATCAGCATGTTGCAATTCGGTTGCTTCCCAAGCGTCTGCAAATCCAAACTTGCTGTCCTCCCGATTCGCTTCAATCAAAACTTTTCTATTAGACTTTTGCCGATTTTTTTTGAATAGATAACTACCCAAACCTGCAACCAAAGCAAACGCCAAAACCGCCAACAATAAATCTTTGTTAATCGAATCAAAAAAAGTACTAAATTGATTTGATTCAATCGTCTGTTTACGAACCACTTTTTTAGCTGGCTCTGGTTTTACGGGTTTTGAATCTTGTAGCTCTTGCGCACCTAAATTTTTAAAAACTTTCTTCTGTGGCAAGGTTAATGTTTTATCCAAAATCAGTTTTAAATCATTTAACTTGTTTTGTAAAAACGCTAACTTCTCGTTTAGTTTCGCTAGCTCCTGTTTCAAAAACGAATTTTTACTTACCAATGCTTCATATTCTTGTAGTAAATTTTGAGGCAAGTTTTCAACAGCCGCCTTAATGTTATAAGTCATGCGCAAATTATGATTAGCCATTTTTTTATGCGAAGATTTAATCGCGTGAGCGCTGGATGACAATGATTTTAAGCTGGGGATTACGACTGCGGTAGGTACCGTAAAATCCGTATTGGCATCTAAATTGGGTAACAATTCCATATTTAAACGTAAAGTTTTAGCAGTAAAATGCCGCTGCATCACTTTATTTTTCGGATAAAACTTAGCCGCTAGTTCATTCAAACTTTCACCTGGCAACATGGGCCAAGTCATACTATCGTTGCTTGCTAAATCGTTATCTAAAACCAGTGAATCATTACTATTGGCGCTCACTTTTGCGGCTAGCGCAAGCACAATCAAGAACACTAAAATAGAGTTTAGCTTCAATTGGTCAAGTGATGCTAATTAATAAGCCGCCGAGCTCGTGCAACAGCTTGTTTTACTTGGTTTGGCGCGGTGCCGCCAATGTGGTTGCGACTGGCGATTGAGCCCTCGAGTGTCAACACAGAAAACACATCATCGGTAATCATGTTGCTGAATTTTTGCAGTTCGGCCAAAGGCAACTCGGCCAAATCGCAACCTTTTTGCACGGCATGTTTAACGGCCAACGCGACCACTTCATGCGCATCTCTAAACGGCATGCCTTTTTTAACTAAATAATCGGCCAAATCTGTTGCAGTGGCATAACCTTCCAATGCGGCTTGGCGCATATTGGCTTTGTTTACCGTAATACCGCGCAGCATATCCGCATAAATTTCCAGTGTCATCATTACTGTATCTACGGCATCAAAGAGTGGTTCTTTATCTTCTTGGTTATCTTTATTGTAAGCTAACGGCTGACCCTTCATGAGCGTAAGCAATGCCACCAAATGCCCATTCACCCGACCGGTTTTTCCGCGTACCAGTTCTGGAACATCCGGGTTTTTCTTTTGCGGCATAATGCTCGAGCCCGTGCAAAAACGGTCGGCAATGTCTATAAATGCAAATCGCGGCGATGACCATAAAACCAACTCTTCAGAAAAGCGTGATAAATGCGTCATTAATAACGCACTTGCTGCAGTAAATTCAATGGCAAAATCACGGTCAGAAACTGCGTCTAGTGAGTTTTCACAAACACCATCAAAACCCAAACTTTTTGCCACCATTTCACGATTAATCGGATAGCTCGTACCCGCCAGCGCCGCCGCGCCAAGTGGCAATTGATTAAAGCGCTTTCTGCAATCCGCAAAACGCGAGGCATCACGCTTTAGCATTTCAAAATACGCCATTAAATGATGTCCAAAGGTTACGGGTTGCGCAACTTGCAAGTGCGTAAACCCGGGCATGATAGTGTCAGCATTGGCTTCTGCCAAATCCAAAATGCTTTTTTGCAGCTGCTTAATTGCTACCAAAACATCATCACTGCTGGCGCGTAACCACAAACGTACATCCGTTGCAACTTGGTCATTGCGGCTTCTACCAGTATGCAAGCGCTTACCAGCATCACCAATTTTATCTGTGAGGCGTTTTTCGATATTCAAATGCACATCTTCTAAATCCAGAAGCCATTCAAACGTGCCCGCTTGAATTTCGACCAAAATTTCGCCTAAACCTTTTTCTATTGCGTTCAGGTCCTCTTTAGTAATAATGCCCTGCGACGCCAGCATCTGGGCGTGCGCCAGCGAGCCCTGAATATCGAACTCGGCTAAGCGCTTATCAAAATTTACAGAAGCGGTATAGCGTTTCACCAGCTCCGCCACGGGCTCGTTAAAACGCCCTGACCATGCTTCGTTTTTTGCGTTAAGTGACGATTTTTTATCTTTTGAATTATCTTGCACTTTATATTGGCTTTGAGAATAAGGTTATTGTGAAAATTTGTTTAATAATAATACACTTACATGTAATATTCATACACATTTTAACCTAGAACGTGCCGTGCGCAAAAATAGCCGCTTACCTAATCTACACAATTTTGGCATTCACCTACGCATTTTGCTGATTGTGAACCTTTTAGCGGTGCTTGCGGCTATGTTGCTAAGCAAGGAAATCAGCGAATTTTTTCCCTTACTGGCCGAACTTTCTGCAGTAATTCAGCCCATCATTTTAATGAGCATGCTGAGCTTATATGTGCTTTACCCGCTACTAAGCAAACTTAACTATTGGCTGGGTATTTTGGTTATTTTGCTGCTGGAATTGGTCATTTCTGCGACAGTTGTTGTTTTTCTAACGCGTTATTTTTCATTTGAAGCGGTCTCTAGCCCTATTCGCGCAAGCGTTATGGCGGGTGTTGTCACCGCTATTGTTTTGTATTATTTTTATTTACAGCAGCGCGCTTATTCACCCGCCATCGCCGAGGCGCGTTTGCAAGCCTTGCAAGCACGCATTCGACCACACTTTTTGTTTAACAGTATTAATGCCGTGTTATCACTCATTCGCAGTCAGCCCAAGCGTGCCGAGAGCGCACTAGAAGATATGGCGGATTTATTTCGCGTGCTGATGGCAGAAAATCGCGACTTGGTACCCATTTCACAAGAAATTGCGCTGTGCCGCCAATACTTAAATATTGAAAGCCTGCGCTTAGAGAGTCGCCTAAATGTTACTTGGCAAATAGATGATATGCCGCCCGAAGCGCTGATTCCACCGCTGATTTTGCAGCCGTTATTAGAAAACGCGGTATACCACGGCATTGAGCCTATGCCTGAGGGTGGTGAAATTGTGGTTGCTATTTCTACCAAACATAAAGAACTGCACATCAATATCAGCAACCCGTATGCGCCTGAGAATGATCACCACAACGGCAACAAAATGGCGCTAAAAAACATTAATGAACGCCTAAAACTGCACTTTGATTTGGAAGCCTCACTAAAAAGCGAAGCTAAAAATAACCGCTACAATGTCCACATTAGGCTGCCTTACGAGGCCAAATAAATGTCACAAATATTAAAAATATTAATTGCCGATGACGAAGCACCCGCACGCAATCGTTTGCGTGATTTGCTTGGTGACATTGAAAATATCAGCATAGTTGCAGAAGCAAAAAATGGCAAAGAAGCGTTAGATTTTGCTGCAGAATCTAAGCCGGATTTGATGTTATTAGATATTCGTATGCCGCTCATGGACGGGCTTGAAACCGCACAACATGCACAAAAATTAGAACCTAAACCCAATATTATTTTTACAACTGCTTACGATGTTTATGCGATTAAAGCCTTTGATTTAAATGCCATCGATTACCTACTGAAACCGATTCGGCTAGAACGTCTGCAAACTGCACTTGATAAAGCGCATGCCCTGCAACCCAAGCAGATAGAGGCTCTCAGGCCATTACAAAAAATGCGCACTCATTTAAGTATTCATGAGCGTGGCCGTGTAATTTTAGTGCCTATTAACGAGATTGTTTATTTGCGCGCTGAGCTTAAATATGTCACCGTGCGCACGGTTGAACGGGAATATTTGCTGGAAGAATCGCTGACGAATTTGGAGACTGAATTTAGCGAGCAGTTTTTGCGTCTACACCGTAATTGTTTGGTCGCGAGCCAGTATATAGCAGGTTATGAAAAGCGTGCCGACGAAAATAACGACGCTCAGTGGCACGCCCTATTAAAAGGCGTGCCTGAGACCATTGCGATTAGCCGCCGTCAGCAACATTTAGTGCGTCAGCACTAACAAAATTAACAGGCTGTGCGCTAGTACTAATTAAATTAATAGATAATGCAACAAACTCAAAACCTAGTAATTATTTTTATTTTTGTCTTTATTCATGTTTTCAATGACCTTAGCGGCCCAATCTTTGCCACCTAACCCAAAGGCAATCGCCAGTGCCAAAAATAAGGCACCAAACACAATAATAAATAAAGAATGAATGAGCTGCATGCCAATGCCAAGCTGCTCTAAGGCAATAAAAATCGCCATAATTTGTATGCCGTACTCGGCAGAAGTACTTACTGGTAGTGCATGCTCAAATTTAATGCTATGCAACCAAGCAAACACCAACCGATTGATAAATCGAGCAAATAAAGTACCGAACACCACCACTAAAATCGCCACAACAATATGCGGTAAATAACTAGCGAGCTGTTGTAATAACCCAGCCACTGCAGGCAACTCAAGCGCATTTGCGCCAGTAATCACGAACAATAAAATCACCAGCCAATAAATCACTTGGCTTATAACGCCACTCAACGTGATATTAAAATTACCGCTGTTCATAAACGCTTCTAAACCAGATTTTTGAGAAAATTTGTCAAATTGCGTTAAATCTAGCAAGCGTTTTACAGCCGAGCGCACTAATTTAGCAACCAACCAGCCAAAAAATAAAATAACAAGTACAGCCAATAATTTCGGCACAAAATTAACCAGTTGTAACCAAAATTGATTTAGCGAATTAACAAAAATATCCAGCTGATACTGCATAAAAATCTCCTAAAAATAGAGTTAAAACAATTGGTTAACTCAAAATTAATCAACCCCTGATTAATATTTTAGTTCTAGCAAAACGTTAGCTTAACCTAAAAAACACGGATTCTTGTAACACTTTGTAAATCAAACCTTATGCTAAAATCTAATCTATGGATAATCAGACAGCATCTAAACCAAAAAAATTAATCATCGCGTCACGAGAGAGCGCGCTTGCTATGTGGCAGGCCAAGTATATTCAGGCAACATTACAAAAATTATATCCAAACTGTGACGTGCAAATTTTGGGCATGACGACTACCGGTGACCAAATTTTGGATACGCCTTTGGCGCGCATTGGCGGCAAGGGTTTGTTTGTAAAAGAGCTGGAAACAGCCTTGGCAGATGGAAGCGCAGATTTGGCTGTACACAGCATGAAAGACGTGCCAATGAATTTACCCGAAGGCTTTATGTTGGTGGCAACAGGCGAGCGCGAAGACCCGCGCGATGCGTTTATTTCTAACGATTTTAACTCACTGGCTGATCTGCCACATGGCAGCGTGGTGGGCACTTCCAGTTTGCGCCGTCAAAGCCAGTTGCAAGCTCGCTTTCCACATCTTAAAATTGAATCGCTTCGTGGCAATTTGCAAACGCGTTTGCGTAAGCTAGACGAAGGCCAATACGCTGCCATTATTTTGGCTGCTGCTGGCTTAATTCGACTTGGACTTGCAAACCGTATCAAAACTACTATCAGCCCACAAGACAGCATTCCTGCGGTTGGTCAAGGCGCGCTAGGTATCGAAATTAATTCGAAACGCCAAGATTTATTGCAAACACTTGCACCACTTAACCATATAGACTCACAGCTATGCGTGGCTGCAGAGCTTGCATTTAGTCGTGCGCTTGCTTGCAGCTGCACCGTGCCGCTAGGCGCTTATGCGCAACGCGAAGGTGATGAAATTGTAATGACAGGCTTTGTAGCTAGCGTAGACGGCAAGCAAATGTTGCGCGAAAGTACCACTGGCTCCACAGCCAATCCAGATGCGCTTGGCAGGGCATTGGCTGAAAAATTGATTGCGCGCGGTGCAGATAAAATCTTAGCCGCTCTGGATCACATTAAATAACATGCCAAAAACAAGATGAATACCCAGCCCTTAGCTGGCATCACCATAGCGGTTACCCGTCCTGTAGATCAAGCGCAATCATTATGCGAAGCCATCACCCATCTTGGAGGGAAGGCAGTTTTATTTCCCCTGCTTGCGATTACTCCCCTAGAAAATTACAGCGCGTTTGAACAACTACTCTCTCAACTTGAAGCGACTGACTGGGCAATTTTCATTAGTTCCAATGCGGTAAATTACGCCATGCCGCGTATTATCAAGCACTTTGGCAACATTCCAGAAAACCTGAAATTTGCTGCTATTGGCTATCAAACCGCAAAAGAACTTGGACATTATGGCGTTCACAATGTATTGATTCCACACACACGCTTTGATAGTGAAACACTGCTTGCCCTGCCTGAAATGCATGATGTCACCAATCTTAAGGTGGCCATTTTTCGTGGCGAAGGGGGGCGTGAAGTTCTGGCAGACACGCTTAAATCACGCGGCGCCAATGTATATTTTGCAGAGTGCTATCGTCGCATTAACCCGCAAAAAAATACCGATCTGCTTAACGACCTTTGGAAAAAAGGCCAGCTTCATGCGATTATTGTGACCAGTAGCGAAGCGATGCGTTACTTGATTGATTTGGCAGGCACCTCGGAGTGGTTACGTCACATAACCCTATGTGTTAATCATGCAAGAATCGCAGAATGGCCTTTGCAATTTGGATTAAAAGTCCTGGTTGCCAATGCTCCTGGTGATGAAGCAATGTTAGAGGCTATTGCCACTAAACTTTTTTTGCACCAGGATTCGCATAAGTAAACGCATCTGAGAAAAACTCATCAGCGGCCAAGCCTTGCTCTACAAAAGCTTTATGCGCCACATCCACCATTACTGGCGCGCCACACACATAGGCTTGATAATCGCTTAAGTTCTGAACGTCTTCCAATACTGCTTGATGCACAAAACCCGTTCTCCCCTGCCAATTGTCTTCGGGTTTCGGTTCGGACAACACAGGAATGTAGGTAAGATTGGGCAAGTGCTCCGCCCATCTTTTGCACAAATCATCCATGTATAAATCTTCTAAACTGCGCACTCCGCGGTAAAGTTTGACTTGACGCGTATTAGCAGAATATATCATGTGCTCAATGATGCCTTTGATGGGTGCAAAACCTGTGCCGCCCGCCACAAAAATGATTGGCTTGTCAGAATCCTCACGCAAATAAAATGTGCCGAATGGTGCTTCAATACGCAAAATCGCTTTTTCTGGCATTTCGTTAAATACATATTCGGTAAACGTGCCTCCAGCGATTAAACGCAAGTGCAACTCCAAACCCAATTCTTCATGTGGCGCGTTGGCGATAGAAAACGCGCGACGTTTACCATCTTTTAAAATAAACTCTACGTATTGCCCCGCCATAAATTGTAAGCGCTCACTACTCGGCAATTGAAGAAATAGCGACATAATATCGTGCGATAACTTTTCTTTTTTAAGCACGCGAGCAGGCAAAATACGTGGTTTAATGCCATGAATATCTGTCAATTCGCGGCATTCAATCACCAAATCTTCAAGTGGGCGCGCACAACAAAATAGTGAGTTGCCAGCCGCCAGCTCTTCGTCTGTCATCGCACTATTTTGATAATCATCGTGTATGACTTTACCGCTAATAATTTTACCTTTACACGACCCACATGCGCCGTTACGGCAACCATAAGGCAAGTTAACCCCCGCATCAATCGCAGCTTGTAACACCGTTTGGCTGGGTTTAACTTCGAATTGATGTCCAGTAGATTGAATGGTGACTATTGCCATTATTTTTTCTCTTATTTCTTATCAGGATTGTCTTTAATTATTATTTCTTCTTTAATTTCAACATATTCGCCTTCAATCACGTCGTCGTTTGCGGCTTGTTTGTTATTATTATTGTAACTAGTTTCGTAGTTAGTCTGATTGCCCGCCTGCCCGCTTACACTAACTTTTGGCTGTTGAATTGGAATTAACAGCAGTATCACAGCAATCATGTCAGTAATTACGCCTGGAATTAACAGCAATACGCCAGCAACCATATTGCGCGCGCTTCCCAACATGGCTTTAATTGGATTACCACCTGCACTCAAGCTTTGTGTCATTTTAGCGGAAATTAATGATTTCTCGCCACGTATCAGTTGTAAGCCTAAATAGCCAATCACGACTAAGTATAATAACAGCCACCAACCATAGCGCTGGCCGAGCTCAACAAGCAAAAATATCTCGGCAATGGGAAAAGCGAGTAAAATTAGACCTATTAAAAAACGCATATTGCGAACTTCCTGAAAGAATGTATCTCAATCTACATGGTGGTTTGCAGCACTAAATACAAGTGCACTATGATTAGGATAACAATGTTAAAACGTTTTTCATATTTAATATTATGCTTTAGTAGCTTTTTATTGCTATTTGGGCAGCCCGCGTTTGCAGAAAATACAAGCAATGCGGTTAAAAGTCTATTTACTGACAATTCAGAAGCAGATTTTTTACCACCAGATCAGGCCTTCAAACTTAATGTAGAAGCAGGTGCTGGCAATGTTTTGCAAGCAAATTTTACCGTTGTTCCGGGCTATTATCTTTACAAGCAACGTATCAAGTTTTCTATTAAGGATGCAAGCCAAGGCAAAATTAGCGCGATTGATTTGCCAACTGGAGAAATTAAAGAAGATCCAAATTTTGGTAAATCGGAGGTTTATCATCATGATTTCATTGCCAAAATTAATGTGGCTGGCGCTGCAAAAGAAATCGTTTTAGACGCAACTTATCAAGGTTGTAGCGAAAAAGGTCTTTGTTACGCGCCACAACACAAAACATTTAATTTAAGCCTGAATAATGCTGCAAAAGATACTGCCCTGACAACCAATACGGGCGCGGCTTCCAGAGCATCATCAAATGATGACCAAGCGACAACATTGCTAAAAGGCGGCAAATTATGGCTGATTATGGCGGGCTTTTTTGGCTTTGGTTTGTTGCTTGCGCTAACACCATGTGTATTGCCGATGATCCCGATTCTCTCTGGCATTATCGTCGGGGATAAAAAAGTACACCACCACGCCACTAGCCGTTTGCACGCGTTTAATCTGTCATTGGCTTATGTACTTGGCATGGCACTCAGCTACACGCTGGCTGGCGTTGCCGCTGGATTGTCTGGTCAGCTTTTAAGCAGTGCCCTGCAAAGCCCGTGGGTATTGATTGCTACGGCACTCATATTTGTCGCGCTTTCTTTTTCCATGTTCGGGTTTTACGAGCTCAGGCTGCCGCACAGCATCGAAAATCGTATGGTGAATACGGCAAACAAGCTTAAGGGTGGACAATTTTTAGGCGTATTCATCATGGGCGCACTTTCTGCCTTAATTGTCAGCCCGTGCGTTGCTGCTCCACTGGCAGGTGCACTTTTATATATCAGCCAAACACACGATGTAGTTTTAGGTGCCGCAGCTCTATTTGCGCTTTCTATCGGCATGGGTGTGCCGTTATTGCTCATAGGCGCATCGGCTGGTCATGTGCTACCAAAAGCAGGCTTGTGGATGACAGCAGTGCGCAACTTTTTTGGGGTAATTATGTTGGCCGTCGCAATTTACATCATTTCCCCTGCAATCCCAATGGGTGTTCAAATGACACTGTGGGCGGCTTTGCTAATCATCCCTGCTATTTATTTACATGCATTGGATAATTTGCCTTTAAATGCAGCTACTGGCACATCTCACCCATGGATGCGCTTTTGGAAAGGCATCGGCATTATTTTGCTGGTATTAGGCATTGCTTTATTGGTTGGCGCTGTTTCTGGCGCAAAGTCGCCATGGCAGCCACTTGCAGGCCTACGCGCCGCCTCGGCCACCACGGCTGATGCCTCACTAACATTCAAACGCGTTAAAAATACCGCTGAACTTGATGCACAACTTAAAGCGGCTGCAGGCAAAATTGTCA
>Ga0075360_1000017_pt1 | contig 11164 bp, 6 predicted proteins | sample WestPond_TuleC_D_FD_120060 | JGI IMG/M metagenome (GOLD analysis project Ga0075360, IMG submission 120060) | Natural and restored wetland microbial communities from the San Francisco Bay, California, USA, that impact long-term carbon... | ecosystem: Environmental > Terrestrial > Soil > Wetlands ...
AAGCCTTCTTAAAAGGTGATCCGGAATTAGTAGCTAACATGATCTATATGAAAGCTCAAGAGATTATTGATAAACAAAATATGGGAGAATGGCCCGAGTTCTCAGAAAAGAAACTTAAGATTAAGAATATTGATCTATACAAAGTTAATCACTGGGATGGTATGGCTAAGAGAAGTTCTCTTAAATGGCTTGAGTATTCTATTGACTGGTATAACATCCAGGAGATGCCTATCCATCATGCTAAAATGATTGAGACCAGAGAACAAGTAGATGAGATAGTAAAGTATTGTTTTAACGATACCGGGGCTACTAAGGAGATCCTTAGGCTTTCTACTGAACAGATAAGACTACGTAAGTTCTTAACTGAAGAGTATAATATTAATCTATATAATGCTTCTGAGCCTAGAATAAGTAGAGAGATTTTCGCTATTCTTTTATCGGATAACTTAGGTATAGATAAGTATGAGCTTAAAGGTATGAGAACTCATAGAGATTATATACCTGTAGAGCCTTTGATACTTCCCTATATAAAGTTCATACTTCCCGAATTTAAAGAAACTCACGAAGCTTTTAAAAGTCTAGTTGTTAATGCTTCTAATATGAAAGGAGTATTTAAACATACTATGCACCACAAAGGTGCTAAAACTGACTTCGGGTTAGGAGGACTTCATGGTACTAATAGACCAGGAGAATATGAAGCTAGAGATGGCATGATTATTATTACTTCTGATGTAAAAAGTTTCTATCCCAATCTTATTATTAACAACCAGTGGTCTCCTGCTCATCTTCCTAAAGAAGCTTTCTGTGATTTGTATAGGTGGTTTTATGATGAGAGAGTAAAGATTCCTAAGAAAGATCCTCGTAATTATGTATATAAGATCATTCTTAATGCTATCTATGGTCAGAGTAATGAAGAGAATAGTTTCTTCTATGATCCTGAACTTATGCTTAGGGTTACTGTAAATGGTCAGCTTAGTCTGATGCTATTATTTGAAATGCTATCTATAGGTATCCCTGGTTGTACACCTATGATGCTTAATACTGATGGTCTTGAGATGATGATCCCCGCTCATTATAAAGATAAGTATATGGAGATCTGTAAAGAATGGGAAAAGATTACTTCTTTAGAACTTGAACATGATGAGTACCAAAAGATGTTTATTGCAGATGTTAATAGTTACATCGCTGTCTTTAAATATAGAGAAGTAAGTAAAGAAGAGTTTGATAAATTAAAGAAGAAATATCCGGAGCACTTATTTAAAGAAGAGAATGGTAAGTTCTTTTATGCGGGGGTCAAATGTAAAGGTAGATTAGAATGGGAACCTCAGGATGCTAAAGAAGTGGGAGTTCTCCATAAGAATAAAAGCGCCCTTATCGTACCTAAAGCCGTATATCAATACTTTCTTCATAACAAACTTCCAGAAGAATACTTGCTCACCAATCGTAATATCCTTGATTATTGTCTAGGAGCTAAAGTAAAAGGAGACTGGTCTTTCTTTAGTAATAGTTATAATCTTACAGCAGTTAATGGCGTAGTAACACCTACTAAGCTTCAGAAAGTTATTAGGTATTATAAGTCAACAATAGGAGTAAAAATAGTAAAGCAGAATCTTATGGATGGAAGAACAATAGCTTTAGAAGCTAGTCCAAATTCTTATGAAACTGTTCTTAATATATACCAACAAAACAAGTTTGAGAATTACTTTGTAGATGAGAAATACTATCTTGCAAGAATATATGATGAGATAGAGAATATCCGATCTTTGAAAGATCAAAAACAGCCTAAATTATTTTAAAGTGTGTTATGTTTAAGTAGGTGTATCTAGAGATAGGTATGCCTGCTTTTACTATTGAGAAAAAATAAGACTCAAGAGGAGTCAACAACGTCTAACAATTAATAAATAAATTATGTCACTATCCGCAACACCTAGTTCAAAAACCATGGCAACAGAAGAAAAGAAAAGCTCAATCTCAGAAAAAGCAGCTGAGTTACTTGAGAGAGATTTATTTGCTGATGAGGTATCTATCCAAGAACCTACTAAAGTTAAAATGGAAGGTAAAGTAAGAGCTAGTGGTGATTACATGGTAATCGATCACGTATTTTATGTAAAGAAAGGATTGTATAAAGTCTTAGAAAGAAATATCTTAACTAAGACTAGCACAATGCTATTAGGCCCTACTGGAGTAGGAAAGACAGAGATGATTGCTCATATCTCTAAAGTACTAAATAAAGAAGTAACAATCTTTGATATGGGTACTATGTCAGATCCTATCATGGGATTAGTAGGAAGTCATATCTTACATGCTGACGAAGGTAAAGTAAGTAGTAAGTTCTCTATCAGTCGATTTGCCGAAGCTATTCAAAGACCAGGCGTTATACTTATGGATGAGATTAACCGAGCTTCAGCTCAAGCTAATAACTTACTATTTCCTTGTTTGGACTTTAGAAAAGAACTGGCTATGGAATATAACTTCGAAGATCGTACTCCGGTAAAAGTACATCCTGAATGTGTATTCATCGCAACTGCAAATGTAGGATCTCAATATACGGGTACTCATAAATTAGATAAGGCTCTACAAGATAGATTTATGATGATCGAGATTGATCCTTTAGAGAAAGATCCTATCTTAAGTTTACTAGCTTTTGAATTCCCCGGAGTTAATAAAACAGTAAGAGAGAAAATAGTATCCTTCTATTTTGCTTTAGATAAAGCCCATAAAGACTTTACTGTAGGATTTACTATGTCTATTAGACATCTTAAACTTATCATGGGTCTATGCCGAGATGGATTTAGTGCTTATGATTCTATCTATACTATCTGTAAAGGTATTGGTGGAGAAGAAGGTGTTAAAGCTTTATCATCAATCTTAAATGATCTAAAGTAATGGGTTACTATAAAAGCTATGGTACCGGATATACGTCAGGATATAAAAGTTCCTGGGGCTGGGAAGACTCCTATTTTGGAGGATACTTTACAGTTTTAGATCGATATCCTAGAGTTAAAGTAAACTCGAAGATAGAATTTAAGATTAAGGATGATAAAAAATCTCAGTTAGGATCATGGTCTCACGAAAAGTTAGTTAAACTATTTCTTCATAGAGTTAGTGAACTAGAACTAGAGAAACTCTTAATTAAAGGTATCACTAAGAAAGAGGAAAGATGGAAAAACTATCTAGGAGAAGACAGAGTAGAAGAATTTCTAGAGATACATAAAGATTCTATAAAGGCATGTATAGATCGAATTGTTAAGACTAAAGATGAGTTCTGTAATCTCATCTCTTACTTTGAGAAAACACTTTTGATTACTAGTCTAAGAATACCTATGGAGTTCGAAGATAAGACTCAAGATGAACTAGGTAAGCTTATCAGAGTAGTTGCCGCTAAGCCTAAAATTCAGGATGCTTTATCAGGAGAGTATAAATATCGAACTGCTATTTATATGGCAGAAGATGATATACCTTATGAAAAGAATCCTAATATATCTTCTCATGCTGCTAAGTTAAGTGCTCTTTTAGATATAGACTATGATCCTAAATCTGATAGAGTTTGTAATCTAAGAGCAGGTAAACTAGATACTAATAAACTAGTAGAAGCGGCTTGCGGAAATCCAAATGTTTACTATCAAGAAGTAGAAGATCAAGCTACTAAACCTTTCTCAGTTTGTATACTAGGAGATGAAAGCGGAAGTATGGGAGGTAATAAAGTAGAACTTCAAAGAGATGTAATAAAGATTTTATGGGAGACATTTAGACAAGTTCTTCCTCCAGAAAAGATCTTTGTTTATGGTCATACTAGTGAAGAATTTAATTCAGCAGAAGATTTACCTCCTATTAAAAATGAAGATGGTGAAGATGTTGATGAAGATGATGACGGTGATGATCCTGACAACTATTATGAGAGACCTATTGTAAGAGTCTATAACGAACCGTCTAGTCTTAACTTTGAAGAGACAATCGAGTATATGACCAGATCTAATCATGAAAATAATTATGATGGTCCTGCGATTGAAGTAGTCTATGAAAGAGTAAGGCAAATGACAGATGAGAATATCTTATTCATAAGTCTAAGTGATGGTCAACCTTCTGGTGAAAACTATGGAGGGAAACCAGCTATTGCAGATATGAAAAAGATTATTGAAAGATGTCGTAGAGATAAGTTTGTTACTGCAGGTATAGGTATCATGGATAGTACTGTAGCTCAGATCTATCCGAATCATGTAATACTAAAGAATCTTGATCAAGCTACCGTTGCAGCTAGCATCAGTCGTCTCCTAAATCATGTAGTTAAAACAGAGTTTCAATGATCGTAAAAGCAACCTTTATAGGCAGTACCCCATACGTGTATGGATACGGCTTAATACTTGTACTTGGAAAAGAGTACACCTTAGAAGTAACCGAGTTAACAAAACCTGGTGAAATAAAATCTGTTATAAAAAGTATAGAATTACTACCGGAGAAAGATCCTCCGGTAGTTTTATATACTAGCTTTATAGCTTTTCTTAAAACATGGACTAACATAAAAAGAATTGTGTAATGAACAATACAGAGATTTATAGCTCAAGCTTCAGACTAAGTAAAGAGTTTTCTCATCCTAAGTCAGATAAGATGGCTGCCGTTACTATAAAACTTGACATCGACTATAGAAGTAAAACTTTTAGTATTACACCTATTAATGGCACTGATAAGTTTGAATTTCGAGTAGGCTCTCATGAATCTGCTATGTGGAAAGCTATTGCTGAACTTATTAAAGAAGCTTGTGAATTTGGAGATAAAGAACTTAATCCTATGGGAGATCCTTTTTAATATGAAGAACTTTTATTTTACGTTTGGTCAGAATCACTGGAATAGTGAGGGATACCCTATGAAACATTCATGGGTAAGAGTAGTAGCTGAAGACTACGAAGTTGCCAGATCTCTATTCATAGCTAACTTTAGTTCTATTCATATGGAGAAGCCAGAGAAGTGGGCTTTCCAATATGAGGCAGATAAGTTTGATAATACTTACTTTAAGAATGGAGAGTTCTGTGCTATTAAACAAATTGAGGTAGGAAGATTAGAATCTACTACTTGGTTTAGTGATCCTAAATTTAATACGGGAGATACATTTGTAGAGCTACTTATGAAATGGGATTCTGAAGCTAGTAAAGCTATGAAAGTATTTAGTTCTTCAGAACCTATACCTGAAGTTGATAAAGATGCTCGAGAATGTTACCTATACAAAGCTGAGACTTACTTAACTTGTAAGATGGATTTACTAAATATATTAGCTAAACTTTAAAACTAAAAAGATGTTTAAAGTACCAGAGAAATACAGAGTTAAAGATCATCCTACTCTAGGTAGTGATGAGAGTTATGGAAACAACGGGTGTTTCGAAATACCAGATCCTAAAGGAGGAACTACTAGTCTTTGGGTATTATGCTCAGATCAGCAAGGCTGGCAGCATGTTAGTGTATCTGGTAGATACAAAAGTCTACAAAGCACTTTCCTACCTACTTGGGATGACATGTGTCTTATTAAGTCTCTATTCTGGGATGATGAAGATTGTGTAGTACAGTATCATCCTCCAAAAAGTGAATATGTTAACTGTCATCCTCATGTTCTTCATCTATGGAAGCAGGTAGGAAAAGAATATCCTATGCCACCAAGTATAATGGTTGGACCAAAATAAGATAGGGCCTGACGGCCCTTTTCTTTTTTTTCTAGCTCGAGAGTAGTTTACTTATTCCTAGCTTGAATTGATTGGAAGTCTTTTATGGCTTTATCTGGAGCTAGCGTAGAACCTGTTAGACCCATAGATTTAGCTAAGTGAGCCCAGAACTTAGAGCCTCCTTCTTTCTGCCAGCTATATGGACCGATCTCACGCTTATAATAAGCACTAGGATCTCCCATTACCATGTGATATACGTCTGTTACCATATCACCATAGGTTTGTATAGTAGGTCCAAAAGCTACTGAAGTTACATTTACTCTCTTTTGATAGTCATCTAATCCTAATCCCGGTAAAGGTATCCACTGATCATTCTCCGCTCGTACTTGCATAAATAGATTTAGAGCATGATTCTCAAACCATCCCCAACCATTAAAAGGTCTATCAGGATCTTCTGGAACAAAAGGAAAAGGAAGTGGCCCGGATTTAGCTCTTAGCTTTTCATATCTATCATCGTCATCTGGGTCCCAACCAAACAATACTTGAGATAGCATAGATAATATTACTATACCTGCTACCTCAGCACTTACTTTTAAGAAAGCTCTTTTTTCTTCTGGAGTCATAGCCGCTAAACTAGCTCCTCCAGATCTTAAACCTCGGGTTAGACTCTTAATCATAGTTATATAATAACCTTCCGCTAGTTCTCCTGAAGCTATATTATATCTAGGCATAGGATTTTTAGTTGATCCTCTGAATCCCCATCTATTAATAAACATAGATGTAAAGTACCTATTAAGATAAGATACAAACCGATAAAGAAGATATCTCTGAGCTTCTGGTTGATTAAACTTATCATATACTCCGTTAAGTCTTCTACCTACTTCGTGTAGAGTATTCCGGAACTGCTTGAACTTCTCTCCATCTTTTCCCCAAGCAGGATCTATTCCTTCTTTGAGTTCCATCTGACCATCTCTTAGTTCCCAGGCATTAAGATAAGCGATCTCTGAAGTATTACCCTCTTTATCTGTATACTTTACTTTCTGCTTTAACATCATGCCTCCAAAGGCCGATAAAGTAGCATGTAGCTCTACCCATTTTCTGGTATTATAAAGCCAACTCATAGATACCGCATCCTTAGCTAGAGTTCTTGACATAGATTCTCCGAACTTATCTTCAGTACGACCTAGAGCAGGATCAAATATCTCTACCATTTGAACATCTAGACTCTTAGGTCCTTTCTTATATATCTCAGCGCTTATTTTAGGCATTGCTTTAGAGGCCCAGCCGATTCCTAAAGCATAAGACTTAGGATTCATGTATTGACCTGCTGCAGCTTCTATAGAAGTCTGAAACATCTGACCAAAACTATTCTTTAAAGCTGAAGGAATATTAAGAGCAAAAAATCCGAAGCTTGCTCTATTAAAAAGAACTGATGAAAACTGGTTAAGCCACTTTAAGTTCTTAGTGAATCCGGCATGTTGCACTCCCTGAAACTCGCGTTCTATTAAGTTATCAATAGATTTAGCTCTTATATTTTCACCTCTCTTTTTAGATAAAGGCTTTATAATGTTTCTTGTCATCCAAGTCTCTTTATTCATCTTAGTCATGTCTTTAAGAGCTTTGTAAGAACCCGTCTTTGGATCTCTCATTACTTGCTGAAGAGCTCTAGCTACAGGATTTATCTCTATAAGTTTCTTCTGTTTCTCTGCCGATAACATATACCGGTTTAAGCTATGAGTTAAATCTAAAGATACTTGGTCTAGTTCAAGATCATATACTCCGGCTATAGGAATTCCTTTTACCTGCTCATCAAATATATCGGTAGATACTAAGCTATACTCATCTTCCTTCATCTCATACCCCTTCTCCCAGTCATCTTTGGCATTTACAAAGAAGTCTCTGGCTTGCTTAGCATACACTGTTACCGGATTTCTTTTACCTTTCCAACTCTCAAGAGCCTCTAATCTTGACTGACGATATCTGGGAATATCTAAATAAAGCTTACCCTGGCCTCCAACACCTTCTTGATTTCTTAAAGAATACTCAATAAGTTTACCTAATACAGAATGAAGATCTTGTTTATTATCTTTAAGATCATAGTAATCTTGATTTCTATATCGGTCATCTTTAGCACCTTGTTCAAGAGTCTTAGGTAACCAATAACCTCTCTTAGCCATGTTATCTACAGTACCTATCTCAAATTGTCCTGTATTAGGATTTATACCGGTCGGAATACGCTTATTATAAAACTCGGGTTTAACTAATCTCTTGTAGTATTTAAAAGTAGGTTTAGCATCTATAGTTTCTACTAAGCTGCCTTCAGTATCATAAATATCTGTAGACTCATAGAATTTTTTATCTGTAGGAACAGTAGCACTCCAGGCATAAAGCCTCTCATATACTAAGACTTCTCCTACTGCAGGATCAAATTTCTTACGCTCAATATGATTATTAAGGAACCAGGTCTTAAACTCAGGATTGGCTCTCATAAGCTTCTGAGCAGTCTCATAGTTAAGTAGCTCTTTAGCAGTTACTTTATCTATGTTAGTTGAACCAAAGATTTTAGTAAGCATCTCACCATCCATATTATCCAAATAGTTATTAACTATATCAAGATAATAGTCTGTAGGTTCTTTAGCTTGTAAAGCATTCAACTTAGCTAGTATAGCATTTACTCGAGTCTTCTTTAGTTCTGATAGACCTAGTTTATCTTTCTTAGCAAGTAATTCAGATACTCTCTGCTTATCACTTGAAGAAGGATAATCTGCTAGTCCTTCTCGAGCTTGTTCTATTCTATTAAAATAGCTACTAACAAAATCCATCTCTTCCCGAGTTAAGCCGGTAAATGAGGCCCAGTTCTCTCTTAATCTTATAAGCTGTTCTTGTCTCTCACGAATCTTTTTCATTCTACCCTCAGGTATCTCAGATCCTTTAGGTTGACCATCTTCATCTTTATATCCAGACATAGAGTCGAAGATATCTGAGTAGGCTTCATCCATAGTTACCTGGTCTGCTTTAGTAGAAGGAAGATCTTTAAGTAAATCCTTTAATTCTGATAAAAGCATATTACGATATACAAAGAACTCAGGCTTTATAATTCTCCTGGTATTATTTACAATCCACTCTCGACGCTTAACTTCGAATTCTTCAGTGCCTCGTGTGTATCCTTTTCCGATAAGAGATATCTCATAGTCATTTAAAGCATTCTGAAATATTCCAGTACGCTCTTTCCACTCATAGAAGTCTCTACTAATCTCCCTATGTTCTCTAAGTCTTTTAGCTATGTCTAAATCTTTACCTGTTTTTCTATTACCATTAAGATCTAGTAAAGAATACATCTGACGGTACTCTTTCCATAAAGCATCAATCTCATTAGTAATATCAGGATCTTCTGTATCTCCTTGTCTTACATCTAGTAACTGTACTTTATCTAAGATAGCATCTCTTTTTTCTTTAGCTTCTATACCAATATCATCTTTTAAAAATAAGTCCTCTGTCTCATAGAACTCATCTTTGAACTCTTGATGAAAATAATCTCTAAGGTGGCGTTTAAAAGTTCTAAGTTTATCCAAGTATTCTTTATAGTCTTCATCAGATCTTGTCTCCATGAACTTTTCCTTAGCCTTCTTGATATCAAAGTGGAATTGCTCTATATCATGACGATAATCTTTAAAGGGATTAAGAAAAGTATAAACTTGTTTTTTAGTAAATAATCCAGTAGCTTCATCTACAACACCTATACTATCAATAAATGTAAGTTGCTTGCCAAGCTTTGCTATATCTATAGGATTGTAACCGGCTTTTTTAAGTAGAGGCTCTAACTCTGCGGCAAACGTATTAAGCTTAGCCTGGGCGCTTACCATCACATCTGTAATATGGTTATTTACAAACATACCAAAGCCAGAAATAATCGGGTCCTGATTGGAAAGATACCCTTCGAAGAACGAGTTAAAATATCCTGCATCTCCAAGTTCTCCTTTAAGGAGCTTCTTTATTTTATCTGGAGTAATTTTTAGTTTTTCATACTCAGCCTTATATCGGTTAAGCATAAAATCTATGCCTTTAGTACTCTTACCTGCAGCTAATTTTTCTGCTCTTTCTTTTTCATAGTACTCTATAAGACCATTATACTTTTGATCTATTGCTTGTCCCATAGGCACTAACTGACTATGAATAACATCAGTCATACCTTCTGTATATACTTTATCTGTATATACTTTACTTTGTTCAATCTGAGTATTTATTTTATTAAGTAAGGTGAACATAGGACTACCTGGCGTTACCCCTTCCTCAGTGAGACCATCTCTAATAGAGTCTACAGTTAATTTCCAGCTATCTATAAGTTGATTAAGATAAAATACGGTATTTAAGTTACTTACATTATTAGGATCTTTAGATACTCTTACCAGTTCCTCATGAACTTTTATAGACATCTTATCCATCCGGTAAAGGCTACTGACTAAAGCTTCTAATCTTGCTCTAGTATACTCAGCATCGGTTCTCAACTTACTTACTTTTTTTGTAAGAACCGTTTGATACTTACTTAAATTAGATCTTATCTGAGGAAGATCTCCAGCTTCAAATTCATCTACTAAGATATCTAACATCTTACCGTAGTTCTTAGTATTCTGAATATTATCCAGATTATTTATAATAGTCTTGTAAAACTTATTTATAGACTCTAAGATAACATCATCAGAAACTATTTCTAGACTATTAACTTCTTGAGTAAGATCTCTCATATAGTTAACTACTGATTCCTCAGCAGGAAAACTAGACAGTTCTAAAGAAAATCTATCTCCCTTCAACATCTTAGCTAATTCTACTAAAGAAGTATTCTCATCTAAGTCCTGTACCTGGATCTTAACTCCAAATAATTTTCGAAGCTGCTGCTTTAATGCAAACAGGAGATCCATTATAAACTTAGTAAAGCCTACTGATTTCTTAACCTCAGATGCTGAAGCATGTTGACCTAAAGCAGTAACTATAAGTTCTTCTTTAAAAGCATCAGAGTCCAAAGTAAGCTCCGGATAAAGAGCCTTTACTCTTTCATATAGAGACTTTCCTTCTTCAGTACTTATTAATTTATCATATAGCGAATTAAATAGTGCTTTATTCTGTATGCGAATAGCTTGAACTAAAGGATGCGCAAACTCATGGAATACCATTTCTTTAGTTACTTTATCCCCTACAAAATATACTTTACCGTCCATATAAAAGGCTGCTTCCCCTGACCAGGCATTCTTTCTTCCGCTAGTGAGTCGAGTAGCTTCTTGAGAAGTAATTATCTCATAAGGTAATCCCATCTGACTTGATATCTGTTCAGCAAGTTGACTGATAGCACTAAGAGCATCTGTCTGATCCATCTCATTACCATCTAGACTTATAGGTTGCTTAGCTAATCTTAACAGATAAGGATTAGAAGCTTGTAAACTTTGATAGGTCTCAACATTCTGATTATAGATCCTCATGTCTTCTTTGAAGCCTTCATTCTGAAGATCGTTTCTAAAGTACCA
>Ga0075360_1000018_pt1 | contig 10783 bp, 11 predicted proteins | sample WestPond_TuleC_D_FD_120060 | JGI IMG/M metagenome (GOLD analysis project Ga0075360, IMG submission 120060) | Natural and restored wetland microbial communities from the San Francisco Bay, California, USA, that impact long-term carbon... | ecosystem: Environmental > Terrestrial > Soil > Wetlands ...
TATCAATGCTGATATATGTTGTGGCGTTGATGTCATTGGCTGTCGCCTCTAATGTTACATTGAATTGTTATGTTGGAGTTAATAACAATACCCGAGCTCAGTTATGTATAATAGATAATAAAACTTCAGTGTGTGTTAATTATATTCAACCGGATGGTATTATCGTTTATGGATGTGATGATTTTGATACTTGTAACAATCTTAAAGCTGCTGCTAGTTTTCGAAATGTAACATGCTGCAACGCTAGTCTATGTAACAATAGTTCCTACGTTGGATATATACCACCACCTGCTATCCTTCAAACTCCGACTGAACAAAATATTCATACTTCCTCTTTTGGAGGGAACGTATTTTCTTGGAATGTATGGTTACTTTTTCTTATAGTTATAATATCTATTTTTTGAGGTATGGTGGATGTAGCCAAGACTATAATAACCAAAGGGTATATATAGCCTTTTCAAAAGTTTCATACCGCAATTTTTACCTGTTTAATAGATACTATTTTTTCTCTTTTTTGATTAGTAGTACTACCATCTTATAGATCTCATATCATGGAATATGTGGAAGGTATGTCGAGCAATACCAAGATCGCCATAGCGGTGGGTGTCATATTGGTGGCTGGTGTCGGCATCTATTACTATATGAAAAAGAGAGATGCTAAAAAGTCCGAACCATACATGGCAGCAGGTGCCATGGATCACCTTGATTCTCTAGATAGTCGATATGAGTTGATTGACTCTCCCGACCAGGTGGTCCCTACCGAGCACTTTGCCGACCTTGTCGACTCTGGTGACCAGGCCAAGATAGTCAAACAACCCGACCAATTCGAGACCCTCAAACCACTTGAACGCCTCGATAGGTTGATGGATAAAAATATGCTTCCATCTACTGCCGCGCATCTACCCCAGTATAACATCGATGTCGCCAACCCCGCCACCTACTCATTTGCCATGCATGCTCCTCGAGTCGTCCTTAAGAATAGATTGAACATGCAGGCCGACCCCTTCCGAGGTGATGTGCCCGTACGTTACCACCCTGACGTCCCTCTTATCGCCAAGTCACACTATGGTCGTGATGCCTGGAGAGGTGATGGATTTTTCTCTGACCACTTTGACCACCTCTATAACAAGCTTACCGGTAGGGCTTACAAGAACATTCCACTCCAGGTCGCCACGGAGGGAACTGTGCTCGATTTCGCTTCGAATTAATTCGACTATATACCTATACGATTTTCCTTGTCGACAAGGAAAATTAGATTTACTCTAGACCCATACCCACGGTCCATTCGCGAATGCTAAAATATTGGGCTGGAGGACCTTCTATATCTACCACATCGTCATAGAGAGGGACATCGTATTTGACAGAGCTCATAACTTCTATATATTCCAAAGCTTCTTCTTTAGTACTAAAGACAGTATACGCCATATATGAAAACTGAAATAATGACGTATACCAAAGGTACACCATGTCTTACAGAGTAGTCAATTATGAAAAATGAAATTATGGATTGTTGAGATGGTCAATGTATCGCTCGTCTTCAAAAGTATAACTAATGGAGACTCAGTACCAGACTATCTTTGCCGATGTTATCTTTCGCGAATGTGGCTTGAAGTTAAATGTTCCTTTTGATGTCGACTCTATTAAGTCGGTCACGTCGACACTCAAATTTGAACAGATCCTTAGGGTAATTCTCGTAGGTCGAGATGAAGGTAGATTTATTACTCCACATGAAGCTCCGTATGCTCGATATGTCGCCCTTACTATTATGAATACGTTCATCTACCCTATAATTAACAAAATTGCAAAGATTGACAAACCCAATCTATACCAGCAGCTCGCCTATTTTGAAGCTACTAATCCTCTACCAAAACAGGCGTTTATATCTGGTGTAGTTGGAAACCCACCAAATACGGCGAAGATGGGGGTTACGTTAGACGGTAAGATTGTAAAGATAAGAGATTAACTTTGGCACTTTCCCTATCACCGATAGGGAAATAAATTAGAAGGTAGTTATGGTTTAGGTACCAATTTTCGAACGCATTACGAAATCTAGACTATACTTGGTTAACTTATTTCTTTCTACTCCATGACACCTAGGCGATTATATTCTGATGCTAGCGCTAGTGTTATCGGTACGAATACTAGTAGTAGTACTACTAGTCAGGTTTTAATTTCCCTTGCGAAAGGGAAATATTTAGGGACTTATCTCTTGCGGCTCGGTTTTGCAAGTTTATCACATCTAGCTTTATTTTCCGGACTTGGATCCAAAATCGTATACCATTCTCTACAAACAAAATCATATTCTAACCCTTTAGACACCAAAAGGGCGTGTAGCTCGAAAAGATCGTTCTGAGCTTTTGCTGCCTTTACTACATCAGGATCGGAAGATATAGATAAATTACCCATAGCTTGACAAATCAAACCTGTAGCTATCGACGACGGATATTTAGTCCTTACTTTTAGATCGGTAGAAACCACCTCTTTGGCCATAGAACGAATTTGATCTCTATATGTACTCAAAGGAATTCCATGTTCATCGACACCATTCCATGATCTTATCCACTTAGTGTTCATATGTGATATCTTGATTTTTTCAAAACGATCAACACACTACATCTAGTTGACATCAAAAATATAATATCAGTTTTTTAGATTTATTATATACTCTCATTATGTGAAAAAATGATGTGTTGATGTAGATTATACCTGCTACCATAAGTAGTAGTGATACACAACTAATAGTATTTGGTCGATAAGAACATCAACATTAGTCCTGTCCTACCACATGGATCTAGATATCTGAACTCTTGTTCTTTGTATGGACCCGAGAGCTGATATACTTCTTATATGACGAATGAAGATATCTTATTAACTTAACGGATACACCTAGAACCAAGCTCAAAAGATACTTAGCAATATATACCGTAATATATCGGGCATGCCCGATATAAGGTTGTCAATTAACTTTTGAAAATTTTCATGGATAGGGGTCCATGAAAAAATGGACCGGCCAGGCCACCTACCAATTACTATGATCGATTTTATTAAGGTCCAAGATGATAAATCGAGCATAGCGTTGATTGAAAACCCGGATCGATCTACCAAAGGTAGACTCCGAACTCAGTTTGGAAGATTAATTATATCTTGATCTGTATACACCTATCATAAGTTCAGCGTCATTTTTATCGTATTCGGTAAATAAATCCTTATGAAATATATGATTAAGTATATCATCTCGTAATTTTCGAGCAGCTTGTTCATTTTTAAGCTCTCCACGTTTTAGTCGATCATTTATAATAGAAGCTATAACCTTAAGCATATCTGCCTCGAATTCCATGACGTAATAATGATATCCTGCATCGTCGTCATCATCATCTTCATCTTCTTCGTAGTCGTCATCATCTTCATCTGGTTTATGAAGTTCCATAAAAAAACGGAAGTTATCTGCAATCGCTTGATATATCTCTTTTATGGAAGTGGGATGGCGTATTACATATACAAGTTCAGCATCAGTTGCCGAACGAGGTTTTATTTTTAGATCGCCAGCTATCTTTTTATAGCGTTTATATAGTTCTGATTCCCCCAACTCTTTTACAGAGCCTTTATATGCTTTAATAACATATGAGAAATAATGGTTCAACGCTAATTTCTTTCCATTAGGAATGTCACCAAGTATTTGATAAATCTTTTCATACCAAGTATTATCTTCATCTGCCTTTTCAAGATTAATAAGGTATGTGAACATCTTAGGTAAATATTTCTTTTTATCGCTCTCAGATAAAGATACAAATTTTTCAATCATCATAGAAGCAATTTTTTGCATTTCTTCATTTTCAACAATTCCAATTGTAAATTTTAATATATGGATGTAATCTTCAAAATCTTTATCTGCCAAATATTGTTTCCAATACCATGCTTTTTTGCATAATTCCGCGTGTTCCTTATTGAGCTCACAAATTTTAATAAAATCTTTTACAGATAAAAAATTAAAAACGTCCAACTTCTTTTCTAATGGAAGTAATTCTTCGCGGTCTTTTTCTATCATAATAACCCCCATTAAGCACTCGTGAATATCAGCTACAGTATAACCTGTTAGTTTACCTGTCTCTTCTATACACTTGTTAATGGCAGATAGATCAACACCATAATAATCAGCTAATACCTTTGTGTTCGAAGCAAGATTTTCCATAAGTATATTAGTAATATACTATCCAGGCTAGTATGACTATATATATCGTCATAAATTAAATTGGATATTTTAATACATTGGGTACTACCCGGGACGTTGTTACAATACCAACTATATGGAGATAAATTTATATACTTTTAGATCTACCGACCTTTGAAAATTTTCCTGGGTAGGGGTCCAGGAAAACTCGGACCGACCAACCTTCCTATTAATCACTATGATCGATTTTATTAAGGTCCAAGATGATAAATCGAGCATACCTCAAACTGGCCACTCGAACTTTCATCTAACATTTTTATAGTTAACCTACATTATAATCTGCTCTACGTACTCCTTGTTGTAACGTTGTTCACCCCACTGCCTATATTCTTTACTTCCAAATTTCCAATCTCCCATAACCTTGGTCTGAAACCATGACACACACTCTTCCAATTCATTAGATTGACTTCTCTTTTTGAATATAAGGAATGTGTGGTCTCCAGTAATCTGATCCATTAGATCGCAAAACCTTTCAAAGCTACCGGCCAATCCTCCAAAGTTATCATAGAGTTTCTTACGTTCGTTAAATTCTGGCTCGCGACCTATAGCGACATATGACACCGATTTTCGAACATCGGGAGGCATGTCGATAGCGTACTGTGTACCTATCATTAACAACTGAGCCCAGTGTTGCGACCCAAGTTTGAAAAGACCCCTCATAAGTTTACTTTTATAGATCTTGGGATCGTCGCTCACATCATCGATAATATTGACGGCATAGTTACCTGGATAACCCCTACCATTTTCCATCTCACATGTCCTCTGACGCTTTACATGGTTCTCCTCTTCCTTTTCATCCCAATAATTGGAAACGAATAAAGGATGGAAGATTTTACAGAATCTTTTATAACCATCTTCAGTTCCGATAAATACTCTACCCGCTGGGTAGATATGTTTTCTATAATAAGCTAAATTTTCCATAAAAGTCGTTTTACCACTGGCGGGGGGTCCTATGACTATCCATGTGCAAGATAAAGGCATTTCCTCCGGTTTAAACTCAGGAATGTTAACTGTTTCAACTTTAGGCTTCTTTGCCGCCATCTTTGGTATATGGCTTAGACCTACTTTTATGATCAATGATGCTTTAATGTGAGTTATACTACTTTGATACCCTACCAAAAAGATGGTCCCTATATTTAATCATGGATTAAATATAACCTCAAAACGTGCATACCCGATGAAGATATCACTTATGAAATACTGAAAAAAGTTACTTAAAGGATAGATATATTCGACGACTCTAAAGGTTTATCTCCACCACTAACCTAAAAGTTAGATGGATGTGAAAGATTTTAAAGAGCTCAAAACATCCACATCTACTATTATGATATATACTAACGTGATCTTTAATACCAGGGCCATCTTTTATTCATTACCCATCTATAAGATCGATCCACCCCTTACCAAAAAACAGAAGAATGTTGATAAGAAAAAGTTAATGTCCCCCTATGGTACTATTATCAACGTCCAAGCTGCCACTAAGATTCGAGGTGTCGATCTTCGCAAAAAGAAAAAACACTGGTGCACTATCTGTCAACCTTACAAGTCTGATGATAGCGAAGCTAAACTTATCACGGTTACCGAAAAACTGGTACCCGATCTCCGCCCCTCGGAACGAGGAGCTATTAATATCAAGTATAGTTGCTCTAGGTGTCAGATCGACTATGACCCATGGGAGTTGAAAAAGATCAACCACTTTCTCAATCAACTTACGGTGGTGATATCACTGGGTAAAAATCCGCTATTGAATATAATGTTATTTAAAGACAACTTTAAGATCGCCGGATGCAAAAATATGGAGGATGCCATGGAGGCTATAATATTACTCTGGCAAGAATTTATAGCTCCTAACCCAGAGTTGTGGAGATTAAAAAGTGGAGCCGTTACACCTCGGTTTCAATTCGATGTGGTGATGAGAAATATATCTTTCAAACTAGGTTTTCCTATAGAGAGGTCCGCCCTAAATGTGGTGATGAATGACCCCTTGTATGCCGATAAGATATTTATGTCAGAGTATGAATCAACGGGTCAGACCAACGTTAAGATTAAGATGTTCTCTATCAAACCTAAGGATTTCAAGTACAAGTGTCTTGTTATGCCAATGGATGGTAGGAAACCATATGTCACCTATGTTTCAGACACCTCATATAGAAAGGTAAAAAAGGCAGATAAGAAGAGTAAGTTTGTAACTTTTATAGTCTTTAGCTCTTCGGAGATTATAGTATCGGGGAGGTATGATGAAAATATGGAGGAGATGTACAACTTTTTTATAGATATAGTCACCGAGCGCAGAGCCGATATAGAAGAGTCACTGATAGACCTTACACCAAAACAGGTAGCCAAGATTAAAAAGATGGTAGTGTAGATGCTAATGATATTTTGACTTTTGATGGAGTCAAAATATATGTCTTAGATTAAGAATTGGCATTAAGAACGAGGGAAAACCAAGTCTCTATACCTGTCACAACGGACAATGTTGAACCGTTATCTGTGCTAAGAACTATATCTATAGTATTTCCAGTAACTGTTTCTATGTTAGCAGATAGAGTGATAGTGTTTGTACGAGTATTTGTATTAACAGGTGCAAGTTTTCTTGTGAGTATGGCGGCGCCATTGAGGCGTATGCTGGCTACATGATCACCTGTACTTGAGTTACTAGTTTGTGTGAAGCTGATATTAGCTTCGATATTATATTTCTTAGTACCCGCAGAAGGGGTAGCCGGGACTGTAAATACACCAGTCGTTGCATTAAAACCGCCGCTCGTAGTATCATATTGCCCAGATGAGGCGGTAGGTGGTGTGACCCATGGAGCGATAACTGTGGGTGTATTGATAATACCGGTCTGTGCTCCATTTTTTACAGCCATAAAACCATAACCGGATACCTCCGGAGATTGAGAGGCCCATACTGGCGCTCCAGCAGACATTGTAAGAGCATATCCATTAGTACCAGGCCCTAGCCATGTAGGGGCGGTACCGGCGGGATTCATAAGCAGAAGGGAACTTGCTACAGGAGCAAGGGCCGTAAGATTATTTGAACCATTAGCATATACTATATCACCAGGATTTGATGTAATATTTGTAAGACGCGCATTACCAAGTATCTCATTTAGTTGACCAGTCGTACCAATTTGAGTAGGTCCATCTATCTGATATGACATGTGTATATTCGGTAAGTATATTCCACCTTTAATGTGGTACACTTTATCGTTACTAGTTTTACTACATAGTAAAATTTTTATATTTTCATAGCCTAGGTAGTCGATAAAGGTTTATATTGGGACCAAATGTAATAAAAAAATCTTTTTTCTCATTAGTAAGTTATCAAGGTATAACTATTATTTACGGATGTCATCTCCAAAATTCAAACAACGAGTTGCAGAACTAGATGCTGCTCTGCGAGAAGGGGAGCGTAAAGTTGTCTCAAAAGATAACTGTTTCCCTATTTCTTTGGCCATAGGAGCCGTTGTTCCGTTTATAACGTCAGTAGTTTTATATTTTCTCAATCCTAGGATATTACAAAAGAAGGAAGGAGAAAAGGGATTAAGAGATGGAAAAAAGATATTCTGGACAACAATAGCTATTACCCTGTTGATATGGAGTGGAATGTTAGTCTATAATTATTACATAGGTTATGATAAGATGAGCGTTTTATGCAAAGTGTAGACCTTAATAACTTTTCCCAGTACTATGGGTAAAGGTTATAGCTTTTTTAGAGGCACCTCCAGAAAGGCTATGAAAGGTAACCCAGATGAATTTATCTACTTTAGAAACCTTTGTCACCTGAGGTAAATGCTAGTGATATTTAGCATATAGCTAAATATCCATATGTCAATACAATTAAATATTAGTCAATAACTAGTAGTGTTGATACGTCAACTTTGGTGAAATGTCTTACTATATCATAGATTCACCTCTTAGTATTTTTTCATCCGGAACACCTGTAATTCAATTGGATAATAATACGAGTACAAAATGGAATATATCGACTGATGGATCTAGTCATTTAATAGTTGGGACTGGTACTAGTCCATCTATCTTGTCCATCTATCCTGATGCTGGAGGAAAATGGGTAGAATCATCAACTTTTAGATTTCAAGATGGCACCGATCCGACAAAAAAGACCGTTATGGGGTTGGGTAATATTACATCTGGAGCCAACATAACTCTCTCTGTTCCAAATATAGGTGTTGGATTGTCATATACAGATGAGATAGTTACAAAAGATTATACCCAATCGCTGACAAATAAAACATTGACATCGACTACTAATAATATTATTGGACGCGGATTAATGTATAACAGTGGTTCAGGTAGTATAAGTACATATTCATCTCCTGCTCCCACAGCAGGTCAGGTCTTGGCGGCAGATTCTTCGACCGTAGCTACGTGGGCTACCCTTACTGCAGGTACAGGTATATCTATCACACCTGTATCAGGTAACATTACTATCACCAATACATCACCAGGTAGCGGAGTAACTCTTGCATCAGCTGGTGGCTCCCAGTCCCTAGTGTCGACCGGTACCGGTCCAGCTCTGGTGACCAAAGGACTGACCGCTGGATCAAACATATCTTTCACTAACCTAGGCACCAGTATACAGATCGATGCCGCCGGAGGTGGTACCGTAACATCTATCACAGCAGGTACAGGTCTGACTGGTGGTACTATAACGTCAACTGGTACTATAGCACTATCAGTACCAGTGTCGGTAGCTAATGGTGGTACCAACTCTGCTACAGCTTTATCAGGTTCATCGATCATGGTATCGAATGGGAGTGCTGTAGTCCAAGGTACGGCCGGCACCACTACTACTGTTCTACACGGTAATGCTGCTGGTACCCCAACATATGGTGCTGTATCATTAACTGCAGATGTAAGTGGAACTCTACCCGTAGCTAATGGTGGGACTGGACAAACAAGTTATACAGATGGACAACTTTTGATAGGAAATACTAGTGGTAATACATTAACTAAAGCAACGCTTACAGCAGGATCAAATGTTACGATTACGAATGGAAACGGATCAATCACGATAGCTTCAAGTAGTGGCGGTATTCCAGCTAGTATTCTAACATCTGGAACGAGTGTGAGTGTACCTGCCGGTGCTAATTACTTCGATTTGACAATGATTGGTGCAGGTGGTGGCGCGGGTGGATCGGCAAGCAGTAATGTTACTTCAGGAGGAGGGGGAGGAGCAGGAGCGGCTGTCTTTATAAGAGGATTATGCGTTAATGGAAATAGTAGCTTTAGCTACACCATAGGTGGAGGGGGAGCTGGGTGCGTAGGTGTTGGATTGGGATCTAACGGAGGTAATACAACGTTTACTTATAACAGTCTGACTATATCTGCATACGGAGGAGGTAGCAATGGAAATGGAAATTTGTATTATTACGGTGGAGGAGGAGGTGGAAGTAATGGAGCTGCAAGTCATAGTTCAGGTGGAAATGGTGCAACTCCTGAGTCAAACAAAAATAATTTCAGTATCACAGGTGCTGCAGGGGCAAACGGTGCTGGCGGTATACTGAGCGCTCCTGGTAGTGCAGGAACTATTGTTTGGGGTTGTTGTTGGGGTGGAAACAGTGGATCAGCTGGTACAAACATATCTGGCAATGGAAGTGGCGGTACTTCACCAGTCTGTAATGGTAATGCTGGGGGCACCGGAGGAACTGGTACAGGTACAAATAATAATGGTGGTGGTGGAGGAGCTAATTCATACTTTGGTCTAGGTGGTAACGGTAGAAATTCTCCAGGAGGAGGAAATGGTGGAAATGGTGGCATAGGAGCAGGAGGAGGAGGATGTGGATCGAATTATAATGGTACTGGTGGATCTGGAGGCGATGGACTAATTATCATAAATTGGTATTAAAAATATTACCAAATTAAAGTGATCCGAAAAAAGAAAACGCCATTAGCATAAACCCAACTATCATAAGTACACTACCTATACGCTTAGATCCGCCATTATATAGATTGATAAAAGAACCAATGATAGTTAACATCATACCCGCTAGGCTTAATTTAATATTTGGACCCATACATATCTTTTGATCCCATCTTGTACTAGAGTTGCCGGCAGATTTTTCACATACACCGGGTATCTCACCATCTGGGTAGGTGACCTTTTGGGTTACCGGATCAATATTAATAGTGGTACGTAGGGGCACAGGCCCTTTCCATACTCTAGTCTTCTTATCATCATAGATGGTAAGAATACCACACCCTTTGGTAATGTCAGGAATTGTTATAGTACCACCCGGAGGTACACCAGATATGTAACCTTTATCTCCCACATCACTTTCCAATCCTTCTATCGTCACATGCGCGGATATGTTAGATATGTTTTGTAAGATAGTTGTCATCTCTAAAATGTACAAGATCAGAGACAAAGTTTATGGTATATAAACTTTCTACTAAAGTAGATAAACTATACTGATAACACTTTTTTTAAATTTTTATATAAATATTTATATCAATGAGTCGACTATCATCTTCATCGATTCTTGACTATGTCAAGGTAAATAAGACTAACATATTACCCGTGGTTCAACAGGA
>Ga0075360_1000019_pt1 | contig 10560 bp, 11 predicted proteins | sample WestPond_TuleC_D_FD_120060 | JGI IMG/M metagenome (GOLD analysis project Ga0075360, IMG submission 120060) | Natural and restored wetland microbial communities from the San Francisco Bay, California, USA, that impact long-term carbon... | ecosystem: Environmental > Terrestrial > Soil > Wetlands ...
AATTAAAATAAACTTTTTTCAATGCATTGAAAAAATGTATAGGTACTAATTACTAAAGTAACTAAAGTACTGTTACTTTGGTAACAGATGTCTATCATGATTGCGAGATTTTGGTATCTCGAGTATCTTAAAGTGGTCTTGTAGACGCTCACCCTTTGACCCAAAGAGTACAAAAGATGCACTTTTTGCATGACCCCCTCCCCTTCCAAAAAGACCACACATCAATGATAAGTCTATATCTGATTCGTGACTAGCTCGACATGACACCCACCACTCATCAAGCATAAAGTCGTATTGCCATAACGCAGCAAAGTCACATCCCGACTCTGACAATTTATTTCCAACATCCGACCTCAATACTTTTGGACATTCAACGAGTTTAACTTTGTATTTTTTACCATTAGGGTCGATAAACTCGGTCAAAAAAGCTTTAGAACATACACTGGCAATCTCTTTGTGAGGATCTGGGTCTGATTTTGCTATAATACAAAAATCTTCTATCATTTTATCTATATTACTCTTCGTATTAGATTTTTGAAAGATGTCCTCTAAATTTTCCCATGTGTAGTAGCCGTTGTTAAACAACGCATTACTTACTATCCTTGAATATGGACGTCTCCACTTAAAAAGATCTCGGTCTGCTATGACCTCCAAAAACCATGGTCTAGGAATACCAGGATATACCCAGTCCCATGCTATCTCAGCACCACTTCTATCAGAGTCGAAGATAAAGGTAACATTATCTGGTAACGGGTCAACCTTACTTTTAGACTTATCAGATTCGTCGACACCCATGTCCCTACCTGCAGTTATATGATGGTCGAGTATGATGATCTCCTTTGCCTGTGATGCCATCTTAAGAATGATATCTCTACCAAAACAAAAATCGACCATCACTACTATCTCTCCGGTAACTATAGGTGGATGTTGACCATGGGTATAACTATCGATGGGTAGCTCTTTGGCATCATACCTATCCTTATTCATCCTCCAGAATATCCAAGAACCGCATATGCCATCGGGACATCCACGATGAAAAAGCACCCTATCGACCTCAAAAACTTTAGGATTTGGGACGGTAGTCATAGTTAGTCTATGAAAAGATAAAGATCTATCGATTAGGTATACACCTATGATGATATCCCAATATTTCTTTAACTACAAAAGTTCTTAGTATACCTTGGTATATACAAAAATTGAATATTTTTCAGTGAGGACCATTTACATCGCAGCTACGATACAGGTATCCTATAGAATGGGAAGTTACATTCGTATCGTCTTTGGTAATAGAATATATAGATATTATGAAAGTACTTGTACTCTCACATGGGGCGATCAGGCTGAGAATCATGTTGGAATGGAGAAGATAGGAGAACCTGCTACCGAAGGGTTTACTATAGACGATTTGAAAGAGATTCGACAGACATTTATGGGAGCGGGAGTAAAATGTGAATATTATACGCTGAACAAGATGCTTGGAGTCGACGCCGGCCAAGCAGAAGAGGCGGCTATATTAATTATAAGGGGAGGTTTTAACGTTATGATCGGGGAAGATAGAGCTAGCGACTTATTCTATAGGGAGTTGAAAATGTTAGACTGGGATAAGAAGGCAAAGATGTGGGGAAAAGTTAAGAATAAAACAGCTCGCTACAACCTATGTTTCTCTGATTATGATCAAGAACCTGATTACGAAGAAGGAAAAGGTAGAATTGTATCTTTCGAATCGATAGATATGTTACAAAAGGCTAGAGATTGTTTATCATCATTCTTTGGATACAAAGCCGAAGGATTGCAATGTGAAGGTAATTACTACTATGATGTAAAGAAGTGTTACATTGGCGCCCATGGGGACTCTGAGCGCCGAAAGGTTATAGGTATGAGGTTCGGTCATGAGATGAATTTATGCTATCAGTGGTATATAAACGGTGAAATGGTAGGACCAAAGAAGGAATTTATAATCTACGGAGGTGACATCTATGTCATGTCGGAAAGGGCTGTAGGTAGAGACTGGAAGACGAGAACTCGAGACTACTACACCCTTAGGCATTCGGTGGATCCGTGGGTTATAAATGTATAAGTAATCATTTTCTAACCCTAGAGTTAGAAAAGTAAATTAACCTACATTAACGCATACCTAGTGTTCCACTCAGAGGCTGTCTGAAGATACTTAGTTCTATTATTTGTATATAGACTAGCAGCCTCGTGATTTAAGGGATCCGAAGCATCGGGTTTTGACATCACGTCTACTATCAGCATTAGTACATCTTTCATCTGGTAGATGGGTTTCCAGTCGGTCAACATGCCGAGACATACCTTACCCGATGTTGATATGTTTGGATGGTATATCTTGGTCTCAAACTTAATGTCTGGCGGTTTGAAAGGGTAGTCGTCGGGGAAGATAATATCAAGTATATACACCCCCTCAGAGTAAGGGGTGTTGATAGATCCAATTATAGCCACCTTCCAGTGACGCATATTATCTTCCGGCATCTCAAGGTCATATAGTTTCATAACATCCTCTAGCTCGGTAACAAATCTCTTAACAGGGATGGGTTTTGAAGAAAGTATACCACCCTTACTTATATTAGGTGTAGACATAATCGGTACCCTACTTTAGGTAGCTCTAAACACCGACCTAGGTAACAATCATTCTTACTTTATAACCGTATGTTCAATTTAGATTTGATAGAAATCTAAATATATGTATACTATACGTAAGTATTATATCGACGCGAGGTTTCTAACCTCTTTTCTAATCTTGGCAAAAGCGATGTCTCTATCTTTAGATCCGGGATGCATTATTCCCATAGCAATTATCTTAGTCTTATCCATTAGAAATTCGGCCGTCTCTTTGTCAGCTTTTGGATCTCGAAACATGTCGATAATCTTATTGTAATGAAGAATGGTTTCGGTTTTCAATTCATCCAATACGTTATTAAGAAAATTAGCACCATTATCATCTTTCCACTCCCTAGATTCCAATAGACGATGAAAGCTGTCTCTCGATTTATCTGTACATACGTAATTGCGTTGTTGGTCCCTCTTGATAATATTAGATATGAAATCGACGATTCCCTTCTCTGCTTTGATAAATTGTTCAAAGGTATACTTACCGGCCTTGACATCCTCTCTAACTGTCTCTTCGGTAAAAGGACGAATGTTTTCGCAGCTCACGTTTGCCAATTTAGTATTGACAACAGTCTTGGACTTTGCTGGAGCTTCCTTGATACCCGTAATACGCCCTTCAGCATTTGCATTCTTTAGCTCTAAATCTCTAATGTCTATCTTAGCCGTCTTGAGTTTCTTCTTAAGATCGGCTACGTAGGTGTTCATCTCTTCAGTCTCTTTTTGGTGGATAGAGACCAATTTATCAACTTCTGTTTGATGTGATTTATTTGTTTCATCTAATTTTTCCTGTAGTTTTACAAACTCTTCCGATTTTTTAGTATTAACTTCCTCTAGATCTGTTATCCGTTTTTGAAAAGCTTCAAACTTTGATTTACTTTTACATTGTTCAATGTGACGAGCTAAAGAATACTTCAGAGTCGTCTCAAAATCACAAAATTCACATTCATATTTTTTAGCAATGCGGCCAGAACAGTACTTTGCAGATGTAGCATGTCTAGCCAGAGAGTATACATTGGAAAACGAATTACCACACGCGGAACATACGTAACTGGTCTCCATACTATATAGTCGCTAGATATTTTTTACAGCAAAAATGTTGTTAACACAGCAAAAATGTTGTTAACACAGCAAAAATGTTGTTAACACAGCAAAAATGTTGTGAGGCTATTTTCGTCATACCCCCACGTTGTCGATCTATGCTTGATTTCGTCATCGATCATAGCGTTTGGGTTACGAGTCCGGCGGGGGTACCTCACCTACTTTATATACCCCTCCCACACACATACCAGGGTATGTGTGTGTGGACCCCTATAAAATTCCCAAAGGTACCGGCCGGTGGTAGACCGAGTACCAAGTTCGACCTTGACTTCGACCCAACTTTTTTTGAAGGTAACCTTGGTTTTATTTTTCAAAAGTGAAAGTGAAAAAAGTTACAATCGAATCGAAAACTTGGTCGAACTAAAAAGTCGATCGTCGACTACACTTTTAGATTCGGAGGGGCATATTTTTCACCTTGGTGAAAAATGGATAGTGCTATCTTTAGTGGACTCGAATTTTTGTTTGGAAGACCTACTTTTTAGTTCCATACATCTTCTTTGCCATCTTCAACTCTGCATGACCTGGTGGTACATAGACCTTTACACCTCCGGCTATAAAAAAGTGACCCCCTTTGGGTCCTTCATAGATTGGGCTGATAACCTTCTCCCCATTTCTCAACTTTCTACACTTTTTAGGGACACCTTTTAGGGTAGGTAGACACCCCGGATTATCTGTCTCTTCTAGCCATTTTTTACAATCCCATGACCAACTCTGCCCCTTTGCCTTGGCAGATATCTCCCTACCAAAACATGTCTGGAGTTGTCTCTTTGACTTGAAAGGCATACTACTAGTAAAATGGTAAAAATACTATTAATAAAGTATTATATATGAATGAAATTCAGAATCTACTTATTAGATTATTGCGACCAGTAACCACAAGCTACTATCTTAGACTAATGGTTTATCAATTTGCAAATTTGGATGTTCTTTGTTCTGACATGAAATACAATTATTAGCTCCTTTCGATATTATAAAATCTATCATTTCTTGACTATTATGTGATTTACAAGCTATAGATAATCCGGTATTCCAAACTGAAGTGGAATATACAGCTCCCTTCTTAATTAAGAGATCAAATAATTCGATATATCCACCATAACATGCACATTTAAATCCATGTTGTAATGCAATGGTATTACTAACATCTACCTTGTCTAAGATATACTTGAACATTTCCAAATGAACTTTTTTCATACTAGCTCCGTATAGATATTGTTTCGCATTACGTTGGAAATTGGGATCATTATCCACCATATACTTAATCATATTTAAGTGGCCGTTATAGCAAGCGTTGAAGATACATGCTGTGTCTAAGTCGTCAAGTGATACTGTACTCGCGCTTTTATCTATTATAAATTTCAATATATCAATGTGTCCACCCTCACATGCACCATGTAAAGCAAAAATAAAATCAGTACCCCCATATGAAAATATAAGATTAATAATCTCCATATCACCAGAGTGACAAGCCCCTTTCACCGCTATATTCAACTTATCGCGACTTATTTTAAAATCTGGGTTGAGCAACATCTTAACCAAATTTATATTTCCGCTTTTACAAGCATGATATAGAGATCTGGGCGTCCAATCAGTCATTGTTAGTATATATTTAACCAACTCTATATTACCACTCCAGCAAGCATTATCTAATATATCAGGGAAATACATTTGAATTTGTTGGCGTACCCAACGGCTATCTTCGCTAATATCTATGCATTTATATAATACAAATTTAAATGTATCTAAATGCCCTCTTCTAGCCGCCCCGTTTAAACCGTAAGTCCAAGCTTGACTTTTATTCGCGAGTTTATTCAAAATATAATATATTAATCTATTATCGCCAGAGAAACAAGCTCCATACATTGCGTGATATAACCATATAGGATCAAATCTATCTATATTGCTATAAATTATTGATATATAATCTTCTTTTTGGCACATTTCATCAAGTTCTGACTCATTGTGTATCTTCTTAACCTTCGTTTTGCATAACCTATATATTTCTTTTGATACAGTTAACATTGAACAGGCTAAAACTTTGTTGGAAGTTCGATCGATAATCTCATTAACTATCTCTTTGGGGAGCTCGAATAACGGAAAGATGTCTTCCGTAAGAAGCGCTCCGACCATAGGTCGGAGGTTGTCTTTGTCGATGGGTATAGAGTTCATGATATTAGCTGATGCGTTTAGCGACCATAATCATGGTATACGAAAGATATAGTATATCATTTTTCCCATAAGGGGACGCAGAGATATAGTTTAGCTATTTATAAATAGTCTATCTGTATCGTATGTTACATTTTTATATCTCATCAAACCAAAATCCATTCTACTTCTCAAATTGTTATCTAGATATGCACATAAAACATGTATACTAGAAACTTGAGGATCCTCTATTTTTAATGCTATGTGAGTACCTGAAGATAGGCCTCTATTAATAGGAAAGATATCCCTATCGGTAAAGAAAGTTTTACATTTCTTATATCTTTCATCATATACTAAAGGTGTATCTCTTTGAAGAGTCTCCAAATCTTTCTTATCATAGAAATATGAACCAATTTCAAATTCAGATAAATTTAGTTTTGTTGTAGCAGGGTCTATTAAATTTCCGGTATCTATAGAATAAAAATGTGTCTCTAAACTTATATTCTGCATCCGGGGGTCGTCTTTTACGATTCCCAAAATCAAATCACCATCCATCCCAATGACCGCATGTCCATTTACAACGGGTATATCTAAAATAAAATATATTAAATCGAATCTTCCAAACCATAAAAGAATGAAAGCTGCTGTAGTATCGTCTCCAACCAAAAAAGGATTTACCTTTTGTATACACGGATTGAAAAGATACATATCTATTAGCTTTGGAGATAGTCTGATCTAAAATCTTTATGTGAACTACTCTCTGCGACATAGTCTACATTTGATAGATCGTCTGTGAAATTGCTATTATTCAAGCGAAGCTCGGAATCTGATTCGATTACTATAACTTCTAGATTTTGGTTAAAAATAGAAGGGATATCTATAAAATCTTTACGATCATCACACAGCATATATAATATACATCTCCACATCTCAGATGGTAGCTTTAGATTCGATCTAAATGCACACATCCTAAATAATATGTAGTTTTCTTTGTAGATTGACCAATTTAACATGTCGGTATACGATGCATGTTGTCCGTATTTAAGTCTTCCAAAATATCGAACTAATTTCGACATAATATGGATTGCTTCGCTGTAAATATTACTGATTAATCGGCGCAAAGTGTTTAACTGTATATCATAGTGAACTCAATTTTTGGAATTGAAAACTATGGCATAATACTATTAGTGGCATTACCATTTTTACCTTTACTATTCTCTGGTACAAAATTTAGTATGGTGGATATGAACACAAAAGTTATCATTATAGTAGTCGGTGTGATAGCTGGTACCGCCATCGCTATATGGTTGTGGCGTCGATCGTCGAAGCAAAATTTTATACCCGCCACCTATAAGGATTACAAGTCTGGTTTTCTACCATCCCACCAAGGTCCATATTTTCAAAACATGCCACCCTCCCTAAAGGTCGAGAACACCTATCATCAGTACATTGCTAACGAGTGTGGGGGTGACTATGGTAACTATGAATGTCGTCAGAAAGCATACCTCAAGACCATGAAGGATGGTACCTTTGATAAGGCTGACCTTATCTGTCAACGCTATAAGAATGACGAGGATGCCTACTATGGTTGTCTTGATGGTGTCTATGGTAACTACCTATGGATGGATAGAGATGTTGGTACCGAAGCATGCGCATGCCCTGGTGGTCGGACCGGGGTCTATAGGGCTAATGGTGAATGTTTCTGCCCTAGTGAGAGGCCCCTCCATGATCGTCGACCCGTCGATGAGAATGACCAGATCGTCAATAGACTTTAAATTTATCTAATTTTTCGACTATGACTAGTCGAAAAGAATTAAAGGAGGTTATGTCTTTTTACCTTTGAGGGGTCTGGGGCCATGAGTGAGTACGGCTATTAGTAATAGCATCGATGATATCAGCCCTATGTTTAATCATAATCTCCTTAATTTCCAATGCGATTTTATTATCAGATACAATTCTCATCTGTTCAGATAACGGGAAAACATCACCTTCCGAAACTATAATATCTAAACCGGCTTCACAAACAAAACATGTTGTTAAGACGACCTTTCCCACAAGAAATTTTCTAAAACCAATCGCAAATAAATTATAAAACACGTCGGAAGATTCTGGTTCGTAAAAAATATTCAAAAACAATTTATTCTCCTTCGGATCAAAATCAAAAGACCAATCGATTTTTTCAGATTTGAAAAGAGATTTGAAGTACTCTTCAATGGAGTTCATTATGATGGAATATCACTATTTTACTATAGTTTTTAAGCATTCTATGTCATTTTTTTAAATTTCAACACAACATAACCATCATCATCCAGGCACATAGGACCATCTATTGGGATGATAGGTGTGGTTGTGAACATCACTATAGATATTCTAGGGCCGATGTTTTTAGCGTTACTTTTGGGTATGGAATGTTTATGGGTAGCATCGTACATAGGTGTAAAGAAAAATATATCACCATCTTCTAAGATGTATACATCTTTAATACTAGAGCTGTCTCCTATACCCTCAAACACACATCTTCTAGTAGCTCCAAATGAGAAGGTAAATACAGGGTGTCCATATGAGTCTTGATGTGGAGGTGTCCAATCTTTACCATCTCTATAGTAGTTACACCATACACCAATGACAGAACATTTGAATAGAAATTCACAATCCTTGATAAGAGTTTCTATGATGTCCACTTGCTCATTTTCAACTCCAATCGCATCATTTCGACTTTCAGCCGAAAGTAATTCTCTTTGAGGATTATCGTACCTAAACACCATTCTGGGTAGATTTCTACCTGTCACCCACTTTTGAATTTTCCATGGAACTTCATTTATTAGTCTGTCAAAATAGTAGGCTGTTCTGGTGGGGGTATAAGTACCCTTCCAATGGGCTATATTGACGGAAGGTTTATTAGATTTGCTAGAATATAGATTTTCATCGTCATCACTATCAATATAATCTCCGTCGATTATTAATAACTGACGACCGCCGTTAACGGCTGCCTCTCCATTAACGGGGCGACCGTTAATATGCGTAATTCCTTCTAAACTTACCCCTATAGTGGATAGAAATCTTAGTGCCGCTAAGCCCTCCACCGGAGTTAACCCGCGAAAGTCCATTGACGGTGCGCTATATTTTGTATGATAAGCCATACAAAATTCCATTTTTCTAGTACTATGGACGTCGTCCATAGTGTGGAGTATCATCGATATTAATCTATTATCTTTCTCACCCTCATACTCACCAACTCGCCATAATCCGATATATAGTCAGCGAGGTATGTCTTGTCGTAGACGAATTTGGCGGGTACACCTTTGGAATTTCTAACGTAGGTGGTTCTAAGGGTGTCAGCTATGGGTTGATACGCGGCTCTAACTACCCCCACGTCGATAAAAGGTAGTAAGGTAACCCCCATATGCTCCTTAGTCTTACCCTCATAGTCGATCTTAAAGTCGATAGGGTAGTAGCCTGCTTTTACTAGAGGTGACTCTTTATCAACCATCAACCCGTGGAAGGGGGTAGGTAGCAATCCAACATTTTTAGGGGCGACCACAGATAGTAGTTGTACAAAGGGTAGAGAAGGTTGACCTGCGGAGTCGAATTTACTTAAACTTTTTTCCTCTTCCAAAGACATACCCTTTAACACCTCTAACAGGTCGGTCATCAGTGGTGCATAGTGCCATGGGTAGTAATGTTCCCATGACTTGAGTCCCTTAATGTAGTATTGAAAGACCCACTCTATAGATCGAAGGTAGTCGATGCATATCTTTTTGACCTGATCGGTGCCACTAAGAGACGATACATCGATACCTGCCTTGAGGTAGTAGTCTCTTCTATAGTCGGCAAAGTTGAGCTGCCCATCGGATATGTTTTTCAAAAGAGTATGGTCTATAAATCGAATGTCGATTACCTTTGCCTTGGACTGATCTAATATATAACCTTTTTCACGTCTGGCAATCTCCTCAAGAAAACGGATAAAACTGGCGTATCTAATATCTCCTTTCGCATCTATCAATACATTTTTTGTGCCTTTTTCAGACACCCTTGCGTAGGTAGCTATCATTAGGTTGAGTCCATCTTCGAGATACATAAACATCTGTATCTTGGGTAGAAAATCGTTGCCCACTAAAAATCCCAAAAAGATAAAGTCGTCCGACGCTGAGTCGATGGTACGAGTACCGACACTTACACCGTAGTCGATAGATAAAACAGTAGGTAGGCGTTGCCTAACCATACCCATATTCAACAGATCATAGAACCCTGGGTTGTATTGGTCCTCTCGAAAAAGGTGAATATGCGGAAGGTGGGCGGCAAGTGTCAACATGATAAGATCACCATCAGGTCCAAACATACAATGACTGGAGTTATTAGTCTCTGCGTGGTTCAAAGTCCTAATATAGTCCATAATCTTATGTTCACCCTCTCCTGGAACGGTAGGTGGAGAAAAGATAACGGTAATATTACGCCACTTCCCGCCATTAATCTCCTTTCGTATCATGTAGTTCATGTACTTTGTCAATTCGAACATAAATAACGTTCCGGGGGTGATAACTGTAGAATCAAAGACAGGGTTAAGAGCCGCCGCAAATCGACGTTGACGTTGTTGGGCCTGTTTAGCTAGCGGAGCTGGTCCATCAATGGCGATATACAGTACCTTAGTGGGGGTGACCATGCTTGACACCAGGACTAATGACTCAAAGA
>Ga0075360_1000023_pt1 | contig 10130 bp, 8 predicted proteins | sample WestPond_TuleC_D_FD_120060 | JGI IMG/M metagenome (GOLD analysis project Ga0075360, IMG submission 120060) | Natural and restored wetland microbial communities from the San Francisco Bay, California, USA, that impact long-term carbon... | ecosystem: Environmental > Terrestrial > Soil > Wetlands ...
CCCTACCTATCGAGCATGGAGGACGCTGGCGAGCAGCTGCTGGACGCGTTCTACAACGACTGGCTCGATGCCAGCGGCGGCAAGCAATTCAATCCGACCAAGAAGCCGGACCTCGAGGACGTGGCCAAGCGGTTCGAGGCCGCGACGCGCAAGCGGCTGGCTCCGGTGCTGTCGAGCGAGCGCGTGCGGCGCCATCTGGGGCTGGCAGAGTCGCCACGCGAGGCCGCTCCACCGGCCGCCGTCCCTGCAGAGAAGCAAGACGCGGAGCCGCCGCGTACGCTGTCCAGCCGCGTCACGCAGGAGGTGCCCGTGCGAGTCGACAGGCAGCTGACCGAGGAAGAGGAGAGTGCGCGCCGGGCCGAGGAGTTCGCTCGCTACAGGCAGCGCATGGGATGGGGCAAGCGCTAATCTAGCTTGGCGGAGCGGGTGATACACGCTACGCTCCCGGTACGAGGGCACGGAATGTGCCCACAACGCGATAGACCAGGGCCGTAGGGCCAGCCCGCAGCGCGAAATCCAGGGCAGCAAGCGGACCGAGAATCGTCTCGATCTGAACAGCTACCCGAGTCTCCACACCAGGAGATGTGACAAGGATTTTGCGTAATGGCTGCAGGAACTACGACTGACACCGCGTATTTGAGCAAGATCATCTACCCCGGTGGGTACGATGCGAAGCAGCTGGTGCGGGACAAGCCCGCTCTGGCGAACACCCCCCACAAAAAGAATTTCACCTCCGCCGAGGGCATCAGCTTCCCGGCTGGCACCGCGAACGGTCAGGGCGCGAGCGCCGTGGTCGCGACCGCGCAGAGCAACGTCTCGCCCAGCGTCGGGCAGAAGTTCCTGGTCCCACAGGTCTCCTACTACACGCAGGTGACGCTTCAGGGCAAGGTCGTCCGGAATGCGATGAACGGCAACTCCGACAGCTACTTCATGGACCAGCTCAAGGTCAACATGGATGGCGCTCAGGAGACAATGGGCGTCGAGCTCAACCGCCAGATCTTCGGCTCACAGGACGGCTGGCGCGCTCAGGTTGGTTCGGCTGCGCCGTCCGGCACCACCGCGATTCTGGCGAACTTCAGCGACTGCGTGTTCTTCGAGAAGAACATGGTGGTGGTGTTCGCGTCGACCGCGGGCGGCGCGATTCGCGCTGGCACGCCTGGCTACGCGAAGATCACGGCCGTCGATGACAGCACTGGTACGCTGACCTTCGACGGCACGATCACCACGCTGATCACCACGCCTGGCGCAGGCGACTACATCTTCCGGCAGGGTGACGCCCGCAACAACGGTACCGCAGTGGTTTCGGCCAGCCTGTACGACTGGAACCCCCCGTCGACGTCTGGCCTCGGCACCCCGTTCATGGGCGTGACGCGCTCGGATTACCCGTCGCGTCTTGCTGGCCCGCGCTACACCGGCACCGGCGACCCCATCCAAACCGTGTTCATCAAGGCCTTCCAGTCGTTCAAGACGCAGGTCGGTCCGGGCTGGAAGAATGGTGACATCTACATCCACCCGCTGAACATGAGCCAGCTCATGAGCGCAGTGGAAGGCGGGCGCGTCACCACGGGTGAGAAGATGACGAGCTACGGCATCGGCATCCCCACCTTCAAGTACATGAACATGACCTTCATTGAGGATTCGTTGTGTCAGCTCAACACGGCGAAGGTCGTTGCGGAAGGCGCATTCGTCCGCGCCAGCTGCGGCGATCAGCCCATCTGGTCGAGCGATGCGAACGGCTCCGAGTTCAAGGTCGACATGGGCACGGACCTGTTCTACGGGTCGCTCATCCATGACGGCAACTTTGCTGGCATGAAGGTCAACCAGCTTGGCCACATCGCTCTGCCGGTCGTGAGCTGATCATGGCTGACCTGAATTTCACTCAGCCGCTGAAGCTGTTTGGGCCGTGGGCTCAGGTTCACACCTGCCAGTTCACGACCGCTGGCACTGGCGCCATTACCGGCTTCGTCGGACGCGGCGTGGTGTCTGTCACGCGCACGGCCGTGGGCCTTTTCGAGGTGCTGCTTCCCGTGGGATGGAAGGACGTTACGCCGATCTTCGCGGTTGGCGGTGCTGCTGCTGCTCAGGTTGGGCGACCAACCATGCGCTCTGCGACCGCGTCAACGCGCAAGCTGGTGGTGGCCACCGTGGAGAGTGATGCTGCTCCGGTCGACATCGAGACGACTGGCGTCACCATCTACTGCACGTTCATCGTGGGCCAAGGCTGATGGCTGAGAAGCCGGAGATCGGGCTGCTCATCGGGGTAGGCAAACCAAAGCCTGCTGACGATGAGGAGTCCGAGCCGATGGAAGACGGGAAGCTGCTGGCCGTCCAAGCCCTTCGCAAGGCATGGACGGGCGGCAGCGACCAAGACGTCTTGGATGCACTGGTCAATGTGTTTGACCAGCTCGACCAAGAGGAAGACGACGCTGAGGGCGAGATGCCCGAGGGCGACGACATGGGGAAGATGGGCGGATACGGAGGCTGAGCGATGAGCTTGCTGGTTGCGGTTTCGACGTTGACTGAGCGGGTTCGTTGCGACTGCAACTTGCCCGTGTACACGACCGTGACCAACGTCTCATCTGCTCAGGCTCTCGAATACATCCAGAGGTCAGCGCAGCAGCTGGCAGCGCTCATCCAAGAGAGCGGCGCTGACGAGCAGTACCTGACCCTGTCCACGCAGCTCACCACGACGGCTGGCATCCCGACCGTCAGCCTGCCAGCGAACACCATGGACGTGGTGCGCTTGGCCATCGTGACCAGCGGCACCCATGAGGTGCAGATGGAAGTCGCGTCGCTCGACGAATGGGACCCCAACAATTACGTGTGGGACACCAACGCGATTCCGAAGTACCGGGTGATGGGCAACACGGTCACGCTGTTTCCCACGCAGGGCACGGCGCGCACGATCAACGCCTACTACACGGTGGGGTTCACGGTCACGTCGACCAGCGACATCCTGGCGCTGCGAAACAACTGGGACGAATACATTGTCGCCGACAGCTGCATCCGCGTGCGCAACCGCCAGGACAAAGACTCGACGGCATTCGAGAAGGCTCGCGGCATCGCGGAACAGGCCATTCGCAAGCAGCTGAAGCGCGACCGTGCTGGCATCCGCCAAGTGCGTGACGTGCGCGACCCGTGGCTACTCGGCGGCCCGTACAGCCGCCAGCGTTGGTTTACGCGATGACCCTGCCGCAGATTCGAGAGGGTACCACGCTGCTCAACTTCTACCGCCAGCTGCTGCTGGGATCTCCCATCGTGAACGGGAAGATGCTGGACTGCGACTTTGCAGTGGCAGACGGCACGAGCAAATCGTTCGCTCATGGACTGGGACGCACGTACAAGGGCGCTTTCCCGGTGGGCAGCTCGTTCATTGGGACGTCGATCGTCTATGCCTCGCTACCTGAGGAATTCGCAGAGTCTCGCACGCATGTCCGCATGAGCATCAACCCTGCGGCCACCGGCACCATCCGGGTCTGGATCTATTGATGGCCGACCCACGCACGCAGCTGTTCAGTTTCAGCCTGGCCATCGGGATGGACAACGCCTCGTACGACGAGACGGTGCAGCCTATCGGGCAGATGCCAGCGCTGCTGCTGTCGGCAAACACGCGGCTGTCCAAGACGCGCGGAGTCGTCAGCAAGTCTCCAGGCGCTACCGGGCTCACGCTCGGCACTGCGAGATGCGGCGGAGTCGTGCCGTGCGGTCCGGTGGATAGCTCGGTCGCTTTCTTCAACGACAAAGAGGGCGGCAACCAGCGCGTGAGCGGGGCGAGCGTCGGGCTGCTCAGTAGCGTGCGCTTGACGAGCGAGAAGCAGAACTCGTACTTCCCTGCACAGGTGACGGCTGCTGGTGTCATCCCAGGCGCGACGAACGTGCCGTTCAACGGCGCCGTTTGCTACGACGCCACGAACGGCCGCACGATCTACGCGGTTGTCAAAGACCCCGGCTTGGTAGGGGTAGCCCCAGCGGGCATTTACGTGTCGGCGGTCGACGACGCAGGCCGTCAAGTCGTGTCGCCCACCGAAGTCGTGAGCCTGCCCGGCATCACGAGCGTCACCGGTGGCGCATGGCTGGGGCTGTCCTATCACGGCGCGAACGGCATCCGCCTCTGGTATGACGACGCTGGAGTAATCACGTACCGCACGCTGACCATCTCAGGAATCAGCGTCTCTCTCGGCGCAGCGGTTCCGCTCGTGACTCCGCTGAGCGTCGCGCGTCGCAATGTCGCGCTCGCATACGACCCTGCGAATCCCGCGTACGCGTACCTGTTCACGCGAGACACGGCGGTAGCTGGTGATGTGCTGCTGATCAGGGTGGACGTGACAGGTGGCGCGGCCGTAGTTGTCAGCTTCGCGGCTGGCGCGAACGCTGACAGCAAGCTCGGGATCGGGTCAGTAGTGCAGGCAGGCACCACGTACCTCGCGGGCGCTGTGTCGCTAGCGGCTGGCACTACCACGGTGTACCAGTTCAATCCCACGACCCTGTTCCCGATCTTTACCGTGGCCGGCCAGATGACCTATGGCGAGTGCTCGGTCGGCTTCTACCGGTCGACTGGGGGCACCGTCTATTGCGTGCACGCGGTGTCCGGCACCGACTACAGCACGGCCACCACGGCAACGCCCGGTGGTACGCGAGTACAGTTTCGCGAGATCACCACCGGCACGCTACTCTACGAGTCGGTGCTGCCATGGCAGGCAATGATCGGCCAAGTTGCGACGCACATGCCGAGCTCGAGCGAGATGTACCCGCTCTTGACGGTCCAGGGCTGCTACTCTCCGCGCGCCTTCGCTCACGACCCGCTTGACGTAGATTTCCTGCCCGACCCATCGATCGAGGTCTACCGGCCGAACCTGACCAGCGTAACGGCTGGGCTGACCGTGCAGTGGTGTTGCGTTGGCAGGCTCGGCACTGACTTCGCTGCTAGGTATAGCGGTGCCACGGGCGTCGTGTCGGGATGGCCGGTACTAACCGCGTCCAACTCGGTCGTGTGCAGCGGTGATTCGCTGATCATCACCTACCTGTCGCGCAACGACGGTGACGCGATCGGCGCGAAGTACCAGCCGCGGTATGCGCGATTGAATTTCGGCGCCGTGAACCCGCGCTATGCAGTCGCATCCGATGGCGCCACCATCATCGCTGGTGCTCTACCGGTCATGTGGGACGGCACTGCCATCACTGAGGTGTGCTCACTGCGCGCGCCCAAGATGCTCGTGGCGGCCGCTGGCGGAGTCGGCGCGGCATTCCCTGCAGGCACGTATCTGGTGGCCGCGGTCGCGTTGTGGAAGGACTCGCTGGGCAAGATCCACCGTTCTCCGCCCAGCAACGTCGTCTCGTTTGCTGGCGGCGGAGCGCCCATCTTCTCGTGCACGGTGCAGCCGAGCTATCGCAACGGGGTTACACTCGAGCCGTACCAGCTGATCTGGTATCTGACCGAGACAAACGGCACTGTGCTGTATGCGACCACGAACCAGCGCACCACCTCGACGGATTACTGGTGGATTGACACCGGTGCATCCCAGGCGTTCCCGTCTGCGTTCTCCCCCGCGATCTACACAGACGGCGGGCCTACGCTCCCGCTCGCGAGCTACGCGCCGAACGCGTGCGTGGACGCTGCTGTGGTTGCGGACAGGGTGTGGCTCATCGATGCCGAGCGCCGAGGGCGCGCCTACTACAGCACGCCCTTTGAACCTGGCTACGCGCCGCTGTTCAGCCCTGACCAGTTCGTCGACTTCCCGTCGAGCGCAGGCGCGCTGCTAGCAGTGAGCAGCCACAGAGATTCCCCCATTTTCCTGTCGAGCGCCGGGGTATGGACTGTTGCCGGCGAGGGTCCAGACGCATACGGCGAGGGCGGCGGGCAGCCAGCATTCGCCGCGCCGCAGCAGGTATCTACGATCCCGTGTACATCGGGCGTGTCGGTCGTGCAGACGCCGGTAGGCGTGATGTATCAGTCAGGCAATCGATTCGCGACGTTCGGCGACCAGGCGCGGCGCTTCACCAACCTCACAGTCGGCGCCGTGATCGGAGCGGTCGTGTTTCGCGACCAGCAAGAGGTCGTGTTTTTTCTCTCGACCGGAACGGCGTACGTCTACAACTACGAGCTCGACGCATGGTCCATGTGGGACACGGACACGCTGCAAGGAGGCGCGTCGTGCACGTGCGTGGCGTCTGTCCCCACCACGAGCTGCGCGCTGTACTTCTCGAGCGCGGTCAACTCGCTGATCCGCATGGACCCGTCGACGGTGTCGACGGCAGCGCTGATCAGGATCGAGACTGGCTGGATCGTGCTGGGCGGCCCGCAGGATGACAACTCTGTGCAGGACATCGTATTGCGCGAGAAATATGCCGGTACACACGGCATCACTATCTCCGTGGCTACCAACTACCAGGTGGCCGAGTCGTCGCGCACTGTAGCCTCCGCGGACACGCTTGCCGCGTCGCAGAATGGGCGATGCGACGTGGTGATTCAGCCCCCGCAGATGGCTGCGCGCGCCCTGAAACTGGTACTTACGGAAACCGGGGCCACGGGCGAGGGATTCCAGCCGGTAAACGTCACGCTCGAGCTGGTCAAATACGGCGGGCGCGACGTACGCAACCAGATCCAAGCTGTGAGGGTATGACCCATGGGTATGATCTCGAGAATCAGGGAACGGCGCAGGGCTCGGGAGCCGCGACAGCAATTCTACGGAGGCTCCGAGGAGGCGGCCGACGCCCATCGCGCCATGTATGCCGAGGGGCGGCGTAGGGGAGAGAGCCAGATCGACGAGGGCGTTGCCAACGTCAATCGCGAGCGGATCATCGCTGGCCAGCGCTCTCATACGCTGAGCCAGGAGGCTGAGACCGAGGCTGGCGTACAGCGCAGAGATGCGGTTGCATCGCGCGCTGGGGCTGACCAGTCTCTGGCCGATTACCGGAGTGGACGGGCTGCGCAGCTCGGGTCAGCAGGCGCCATCGACAGCAACGCATCGGCCATGGAGGCGATTGCTCGCAACGCGCCGGGGCAATACCAGTCCGCAGCCGATGCTGCGTTTGCTGCGTCTACCGAGCGCAACCAGCGCAACGCTCTCTCTCTTGCTGCTGGCCGCGGCGCAGGCGGGCTGCGTACGGCATTGGCTGCGTCTACCGCAGCCAACCAGTCAGCCGCCGTCGACCAGCAGGCGACACGAGCCGCGGAAATGAACCAGCTGCTCGGACTGCAGACCCAGGCCTATCAGGGCGCAGCTGGGGTGCGTGGCCAGGGCGCTGGCGTGCGCTCAGCACTGAGCGCGCAAGACCAGCAGGCTGCGCAGATCCAGGCACAGCGCCAGCAAGCCGCCACGGGAGCTGGGCAGGCGTCGCTACAGCAGCGCGGCGCGCTCGCGGCGCAAGACGCGACGATCGGCGCCAATGCAGCTGGAACCATGCTCAACAGCGCCACAGGCACCAGAGACGCATATCTCGGCGGGCAGCAGGCGCTGGAGGTTGCGCAGCTCGGAGGGAACCAGGCGTACGAGCTGCAGCGCCAGCAGGCCGCCGCGAACAACAGTCCGTTCCAGCGGGCGTTTTCTGGGCTATTCGACCAAGGCAACCTGCGAGGCGCACAAGGCGGTAACTTCGGATGACATTTCCCGGCCTCGATCAGGACGAATACAGCCGCGCCATGGCAAACATGGGGCAGCCCGTGCAGCTGGACGCGCCGGGGCGCTCGCCTGGCCCTGTCTTCCAGGACAGCCAGGGCGTTGGCCAGCAGTCCGTGCAAGACAGCGCGGCGATGGGTCAGCAACAGGAGGCTGCGGACGCCAAGCGGAAGGGCGACATTATCAAGAAGGCTGCAACGGTCGTGGGGGCATTCTTCACGGGCGGGGCATCGCTTGCCGCAATGGGAGCTGGTGGAGCCGCTGCGAGCACGGGCGCTGCTGCGGGCGCTGGGCTAGGAGCCGCCGCTGCACCGGCAGCGTCGGGCGCCGCCACGGCAGCTGGCAATGCCGCCGTGAGCGCAGGCGTAGGGCAGGCGATGAAAGCCGCGGGCACGCCGCGGTCCGAAGATGAGCAGAAGAAGAACGCGCTGAGCGGCATCCTCGGCATGTTTGGGGGCGGTTGATCATGGCTGGCTTTGGCGGACTTTCAGACGAGGAACTGAACGCGGCATATGCGAAGATGGGCAGCGATCCTGGTCGAGTAGGCGTTCAGCCGCCAGCGACTCTTCCGCCAGCGCCTCGCGTTCGCACCACCGCGGCGCCTGGGCAGGTGTTGCTGGACGACAGCGAAGAGGCGCAGTTCCAGCATGATCTACAGTTTGGGGATGGCTACAGGCAGTGGCGCGAGCAGTTCACGACAAAGCACGGCGGACCTCCTGTGCTTGACGATCCAGATTATGACTACCGCGCTGCGTGGAAGGCAGGTATCCGCCCAGCCCCGTACAAGCATGATGGAGGCGCGTATCACTGGGCATCTTCTGCGGAAGGAAAGATGCTCAAAGGAGAGAACCATCCCACTGCATGGATGGAGCACTTCATGGAAGCTACCGGCAAGGACCCGAATGATCTTGGGATAAAATCCAAGGAGGAAGGCGAGGCGTATCTCGCCAAGACCGGCACTTCTTCTCCCGAGAAGGCGCTGACGAAGCCAGGGACGTACCGCGCTGCCACTCCCGAACAAACCGAGGCCGCGCCGGTCGATGACATGTCCATCGAAGCGGCAAAGGGTGGCCCTCGCAAAGCCATCGCTCAATACCAGGGAGAGCAGCTGGCCGACTCGAACGAGCGGATCGGGTTGATCGGCGAGAGGGGATCGAACGATTCAAGGGCATACGCCGATCGCGCTGGCATCCGCGGCAGGCAGGGCGAGCAGGCGCAAGCCAACATCGACGACGCGCGTTCGCGAGTAGACGAGAAGCGGTCGCACGAGGACCGCTATCGGCAGGAGGCTGATCGCGTATACGAGGAAATGAAGGCACACGCTCAGCCGCCACCACAGTCAACGATCAGCAAGGTGCTCGGCATTGTCGGAGCGGTTGCGAGCATGAAGGGGAGCTCACAGGGGCTCGGCCAAGGTGCCACTATGCTCTCCAGCATGCTGGGTAGCGACTCCAGCCGCTGGGCAGCTGAGCAGGAAGCGAACAGCCGCCTGTACCAGAGCGCGCTGGGTATGGTCGGCAGCGACAGGCAGGGCGAGCAGAACGACCTGGGGGTTGCGCAGAAGATGACCGCGCTCGAGGCGCACGAGATCAACGCGGCGCTTGAGCAGGTCTCGGAAATGGGTCTCAGCAAGAACGCGACGAACGCAGCCAAGGAGCTGCAGCTGAAGTTTGGCCAAGAGGTGCGCCAGGGACTGATCGGCATGGAGCAAGCGAAGGCCGGCGCCGCCGCGAAGATGAACGCGAACGCGCAAGACGATGCACTGTGGCGCATGCCGTTGCCTGCGCTGCAGCAGCTCGCGGACCAGGGCGGCTTGTCCGAGAAGGGGCATGCTGTGCTTGCCCAGAAGATCAAGAACGAGGGCGGGCGCGTCGATGTTGCCGGCAAGGGGCTCGGCATGCAGAAGACGCAGGCCGAGATCGAGAAGCTGCGCGCCGATGGTAAGGACGCGGGCCGTCGCCTGACAGAGGGCGAGGCCAAGCAAGACGCAATCGTGGCCGGCGCAAAGAACGCGTACAAGCGACTGCTCGGCACCGTGCAGAGCGGTGAGGAGGTCAACCGGGGCGCGACCAAGGAGACGTGGTTGCCCGACCTGTTCCGCGGCGAGACGACGCTCTCGCAGCGCGCGGACCTAAAGAACCTCGCGATGTCGGTGCTGCGTGTCGAATCTGGATCTGCCATCAGCGATCAGGAGATCGAAGCGAAGTACGAGGCCCTTCCCATCAACAGCGGCGACCCAGAAATCCGCGCGCAAGGCGTGCAAGACCTACTGGCATCGTACAGGGCGCTGGACCGGCAAGGCAGACTCGCTGACACGGCTGAGGCGCACAGCCCCGGTCCCGCAAGCGACCCGCGCGTCCGATCCGGCTTCGCGAGCGCACCGAGCGCAGCCAGCCGCGGTATCGCCAGGGACGAGAGCGGCAACATCGGGCTGCCGCAGATTGCCGAGATGAGCGACGACGAGCTACGCGCGAAGCTCCTCACCGGGCAGATTGACCCGAGCATGCTGGTGAG
>Ga0075360_1000024_pt1 | contig 10106 bp, 11 predicted proteins | sample WestPond_TuleC_D_FD_120060 | JGI IMG/M metagenome (GOLD analysis project Ga0075360, IMG submission 120060) | Natural and restored wetland microbial communities from the San Francisco Bay, California, USA, that impact long-term carbon... | ecosystem: Environmental > Terrestrial > Soil > Wetlands ...
AAGTTGAATATTGGTGCAGTGTTTGAAAAAACTCAGGCTGATCAATCAACCAGCCCTCGTTATAAACTAACCACCCAGAGCCTACAGCGGTGAGTCCCGTTACCAGCATGGCGTAAATTACCAGAGAGCCTGCCGGATTATGACCAACATAGCGTTTTGCATTGCCTCTTAGTACATAGCATATGTGCTTAGTAGCTTGTATGGGATCAAGTGGAAAACTGTCAAAACTGGCGTAACCAGTCTTCATCAAGCCCCAAATAATGCGGGCTAACAGCAAACCTCCTGCTACGTAACCAGCACTCACGTGTATGAGACGATCCCATTCGGAAGCATGTGTGTAGAACGCCACTGCAAACGCAACGACTAGTGACCAATGGAAGATTCTTACAAATGGATCCCAGACGTATTGCATAGGCGCTTCTTGCTCAATCATTTTTTAGCAGAAGGTGTTTTTTCTGTTAATAAATAAGTAATATAGCTGGCCTTCTCTGCTGCGGTACAATCGCTACCGATAATGTCTTTGCAATGCTGAGTAAATTTTTCTTGTACTTTTTCAAAGTCTTCAAAGCGTTTAGCGTTTACCACAGGAGATAATGGACGAATAGCTTTGCCTGTCACGGCATGTTTGCCATTATCTGCTGGATTTGCTGTGTGGCATGATGCGCAGGCCATTTCTTTACCGTTGCCAAGTTTAACCTTACGATTAAAAAAGAACTTGCCATCAGCCGCAGTTGGCCCAGCGTATTCAGGATTGTCGTGCTTAGCGATTGCGCTATAAATACTAACTAATTTTTCTGCGTTGGCAACGTTGGCTTGCGCAGAGGCAGCTGCAACACCTAGTAATACTGCTAAAACAACATTTAATTTCTTCATTTAATACTCCATCTTTAGTTAATAATAAGAATTGCTACTGTGTAATTGTAAATTGATTTGATTTAGTCTGCTTTGATTTGAGTCAAGCGAATTCTATGCCATTATTGTTAAGAAATTGTGTCTGAAGCGTAAATGAAGTGTAGTTTCACGTGAAACGGATATTTTAATATCTGTAAAAACATGCTTTTGCATGACTTGGACATAGGTTTACAGTAGAATCTAACCCTTAGAATTTTGAATTTTGAACCATGAATTTTCCAGATATTTTTGATGTAATAGTTGTCGGCGGTGGCCATGCGGGCACCGAAGCGGCGCTCGCGTGCGCCAGAATGGGGCAAAAAACCCTGCTGCTGACTCACAACATCGAAACTTTAGGTCAAATGTCGTGCAATCCGAGTATTGGTGGTATTGGAAAAGGCCACTTGGTAAAAGAAGTGGATGCGCTGGGTGGCGCTATGGCGGCTGCAACAGATGAAGGTGGTATTCAATTTCGCATTTTAAATTCAAGCAAAGGTCCTGCTGTGCGTGCCACGCGAGCGCAGGCGGATCGCGTACTTTATAAAGCGGCAATTCGTCACAAGTTAGAAAATCAACCCAATTTATGGCTGTTTCAACAGGCGGTTGATGACATAATTTTGGATGGTGATCGTGCTGCAGGCGTGGTAACCCAAATCGGACTTCGTTTTAAATCTAAAAGCGTAGTCCTTACTGCGGGTACGTTCTTAGGTGGTTTGATTCACGTAGGCATGCAGAATTACAGCGCGGGCCGCGCAGGAGACCCGCCTGCAATAAGCCTCGCAGCCCGACTTCGCGAAATAGGCTTGCCCGCAGGGCGCTTAAAAACGGGCACGCCACCGCGGATTGATGGACGTACCATTGATTATTCTGTGATGCTAGAGCAGTCTGGCGACACCCCCGTGCCTGTGTTTTCATTTATGGGCAATGCGGCTCAGCATCCCGCACAAATGCCGTGCTGGATTACGCACACCAATGAGCGTACGCACGAGATTATTCGTAGCGGGCTTGACCGCTCGCCTATGTATACAGGCGTGATTGAGGGCGTTGGTCCGCGCTACTGCCCTAGCGTGGAAGATAAAATTCACCGTTTTGCCGATAAAGAAAGTCACCAATTATTTTTAGAGCCAGAAGGCCTTACTACTAACGAGATTTATCCAAACGGTATTTCAACCAGCTTACCGTTTGATATACAGCTTGCATTGGTGCGCTCAATAAAGGGCATGGAAAATGCGCATATTTTGCGCCCTGGTTACGCGATTGAATATGATTATTACGACCCACGTGGACTGAAATCTTCGCTTGAAACTAAAGCAATAAAGGGCTTATTTTTTGCTGGCCAAATTAATGGCACTACAGGTTACGAAGAAGCTGCCGCGCAAGGCTTGCTTGCTGGCGCCAACGCGGCGCTTTATGTGCAAGAAAAAGAATCTTGGTGCCCTGCTCGTGATGAAGCGTATTTAGGCGTGCTAGTTGACGACCTAATAACCACGGGGGTGACTGAGCCATACCGGATGTTTACTTCACGTGCTGAATACCGCCTGCAGCTCAGAGAAGATAATGCCGATGAACGTTTAACTGCTAAAGGCCGTGAATTAGGCTTGGTGGACGACGCGCGTTGGGAAGCGTTTTCTCGTAAGCAGGAAGCAGTTGTGAGTGAGCAGGAGCGCATGAAAAAAACTTTTGTGCAACCAGCAAATGTTTCACGTGAAACACAGTTAAGCGTATTTGGTAAAGAGTTGGAGCATGAATATAGCTTGTTTGAGTTATTGCGTCGTCCAGAAGTGTCTTATGATGGCTTAATGAGTTTGAATCCAGCGCCAGAAGTATTGAGCGATGAGGCTAAAGAGCAGGTGGAAATAGCTGCAAAATATCAGGGTTATATTGACCGTCAAAAAGATGAAATTGCTAAACAAAAAAACAGCGAAAATACAAAACTAATGGATGTGGATTATGCAGATGTGCATGGTTTGAGCATAGAAGCTAGACAAAAGCTGCTGGTGCATAAGCCCGAAACGATTGGTCAGGCAGGTAGAATCTCTGGTATTACACCTGCAACCATCTCATTGCTACTGGTGTATTTGAAGCGTAAACATAAAAAACAAGCTGCACAAAAAACAATAGAAGCAGCATGAGTGAAGTAGCTGAACAGAATCTAGCGCTAAAGGCGAAGCTGGCGGCTGGCATTGCTGAAATGGGCTTGAGTATTAGCATGGAAAAGCAGCAAAAGTTGTTAGAATACGTGAGGTTAATTGCAAAATGGAATGCAGTGCATAATCTTACAGCGGTACGCGAACCAATGGAGATGGTGACGTTACACTTATTGGATAGTTTAAGTGTGTTGCCTTATATTAGCTGCAAGCGCTTGCTGGACGTGGGCGCTGGCGCTGGCTTACCAAGTATTGTGTTGGCGATTTGCCTGCCAGATCTTCAAGTAACAGCAATTGATTCTGTGCAAAAAAAAGTGAGTTTTATGCGGCAAGTTAAGGCGCAGTTAAAATTGCCGAATTTAAATTTAATTCATGGACGCATCGAGGATCAAGAAATCGCAGAAGAAAAAGTAGATGATAAGTTTGATGTGATTATCTCGCGCGCATTTTCCGAGATTGGATTATTTGTAAAACTCACAAAACACTTATTGGCGGCTAATGGGAAATGGTTTGCTATGAAAGGCACTATTCCACAGCATGAGTTTGATAAATCTAACATTACACCCGCAGAGATTAAAGCGTTGAAAGTGGCTGGATTAGACGCAGAGCGACATTTGATTATTATAGAAAACAATTCATGAAAATTCTTGCAATTACCAATCAAAAAGGTGGCGTTGGCAAAACAACGACTTGTGTTAATTTAGCCGCAAGTTTAGCCGCTAAGCATAAGAAAGTGTTGCTTGTGGATTTAGATCCTCAAGGCAATGCCAGCACAGGTAGCGGTATTGATAAAGCGCAGCTTAAGCTCAGTATCTACCATGTATTGATCGGCGAAAAAACGCTGGCAGAGGTGATTGTAAAAAGTGAAAAAGGTGGCTTTGATGTTGCCCCTTCTAATCGTGAGCTGGCAGGTGCTGAAGTTGAGTTAGTAAATGAAGTTGAACGAGAAACGCGACTTAAAAAAGCAATTTCCAGCGTAAGTGGCTACGATTATATTTTGCTTGATTGTCCCCCTGCCCTCAATTTGGTTACCGTAAATGCGCTTACGGCCGCAGATACAGTCATGATTCCCATGCAATGTGAATACTATGCGTTGGAGGGTTTGTCAGATTTGGTCAATACCATCAAAAAAGTGCGCGCTCACTTAAATCCAACTTTGGAAATTGAAGGCTTGTTGCGCACGATGTTTGATAATCGCAATATGCTAGCAAACCAAGTTTCGGCGCAGCTGGTTAGCCATTTTGGCAAAAAAGTATATGACACCGTAATTCCGCGCAACATTCGGCTTGCAGAGGCGCCTAGCTATGGCTTGCCTGCCCTGATTTATGACAGAGCATCTAAAGGTGCCGTAGCCTATTTAGAGCTCGCAGCAGAAATTATTACCAAAAATAAATTAGTAAAATCAATGGGTTAAGGAATAAATATGGTGAAACAAAGAGGCTTGGGACGTGGTTTAGATGCCTTGCTCGCGGGTGATATGGAAGCGGTGGGTAGTGGAGATGCTTTGCGAATGCTTAATATTAGCCAAATGCAACCAGGCAAGTTTCAGCCGCGTAGTTATATGGATGACGCTGCATTGCAAACTTTGGCCGATTCGATTAAGTCTCAAGGGATTATGCAACCAATTTTGGTGCGTGCGATAGCTACAGATAGATATGAAATCATCGCAGGTGAACGCCGTTGGCGCGCAAGCCAAATTGCGGGTTTAGACGAAGTGCCTGTGCTAGTACGTGATATTGCGGACGAGTCTGCGCTTGCGATGGCGTTGATTGAAAATATCCAGCGCGAAAATTTGAACCCGCTAGAAGAAGCGCAAGGTATTAAACGCTTGATAGACGAATTTAACATGACGCATGAAAAGGCTGCTGATGCGGTTGGACGTTCGCGTGTGGCAGTTTCTAATATATTGCGTTTACTTACGCTTACACATGTGGTGCAAGAGATGTTGCTGCAAAATAAACTGGATATGGGACATGCGCGTGCGCTGATTGGCTTGGATGCAGCGCAGCAAATTATGCTGGCAAATAAAATTGTACAGCAAAAATTATCGGTACGTGAAGTAGAGGCGCTTGTTAAGCAACAGCTAACCCCAAAGGCCAATTCCAAACAGAAAATCAGCGTCAATCATGACGTAATGCGCTTGCAAGACACATTAAGCGACAGATTAGGCGCTAAAGTAACTATTGCTTCCAAGTCGGGCGGCGCTGGAACGCTTAAAATTAATTACAATAATCTAGATCAATTGGATGGCATTATTGCCCGCATGGGAATTAACAGTAAATAAATCATTGCGTTGGCGACAGTGTGTGTTTGACAATCAAACACTAAATTGGTATAGTCGCTGGCTTTCTTGGGTTGTGCTTTAGATTGTTTTTGGAAATGTATTTTGCAAAATAATCATCTAAATGAATCCGAAGGAAACTTAGCTGCAGAGATTGGTCAGTTAAAACAAACCCAAATATATTTGCAAACTATTGTTTTGCAGGCGGTGTTAACGGGTTTTTTGATGTTCATAGCTTCGCTTTATTTTGGCAAACATACGCTTGGAATTCTGTGGGGTGGTTTTTGCGCCTGCTTGAATGTATTGTTGATTTTGTGGCGCATGAATAACCGAAACGTACCAAATATGGATGCGTCTAGGCAGTTAAGATTGATGTACCGTTCTGTGTTAGAGCGGTTTTTTATTGTAATGGGCTTGATAGCTTTCGGCATGGTGAAGCTTCACTATACGCCGCTGGGCATCATGCTGGGTTTTGTGAGCGGGCAGTTCGTGATGACGATAACCTCGCTACTTAAAAATACAACATATAAAGATGTAAATAGTTAATAGATTATGACAACTGAAACCATTACTTCTTCGGAATATATCCGACATCATTTACAAAACCTTACTTGTAATTTTCAGGCGGGCCATCTGCATTGTGCACATACCGCGCAAGAAGCTAAAGAAATGGGTTTTTGGGCATTTAATCTCGATACATTATTAGTTTCATTTATTTTAGGCGCGATTTTCTTATTTTTCTTCAGCCGCGCGGCTAAATCAGCCACTACTGGCGTTCCTTCTGGGTTACAAAACTTCGTTGAATGGATTGTAGAATTTATCGATAACAGTGTTCGCGGCTCTTTTACCTCTAAAAATCCGATGGTTGCTCCGCTTGCATTAACCATCTTCGCTTGGATTTTCCTGATGAATTTTATGGATTTGATCCCAATTGATTTCGTGGCACAAGGCATCATTCATCAAATTGATCCGCACATGTTCTTCAAAGTGGTTCCTACCACAGACCCCAATGCAACATTCGGCATGTCAATTGCTGTGTTTATTTTAGTGGTGTATTACAGCATTAAAATGAAAGGGTTTGGCGGTTTCATTGGTGAGTTAACTTTGCAGCCTTTTGGTAAATTCGGCCTGCCAGCTAACATCTTTCTTGAAGGCGTAAACCTGATTGCAAAACCAGTTTCGCTGGCATTGCGGTTGTTCGGTAACATGTATGCCGGTGAGATGATCTTTATTCTGATTGCCTTGATGGGCGCCTCATGGGTAACCGCATCCGCAGGTAGCCTCACTCTATTTGGTTCTCAAGTGCTACTATCATTGGGTTGGGCGATATTCCACATTTTGATTATTACTTTGCAAGCGTTTATTTTTATGACGCTTACAATTGTTTATCTGGATATGGCGCATCAAGAGCATCATTAATTTAGTTTGGTTTTTTAACTTTAGTATTTAATATTTTTTAACAGGAGATAAAATAAAATGGAACACGCATTACTATATATCGCTGGCGCGATCATGATGGGTTTAGGTGCACTAGGCGCGGCAGTTGGTATCGGCATTTTGGGTGGTCGTTTCTTGGAAGGTGCTGTACGCCAACCAGAATTGATTCCAATGTTACGTACACAATTCTTTGTGGTGATGGGTCTTGTTGACGCGGTTCCGATGATTGCTGTTGGTTTGGCAATGTACGTGTTGTTCGCGGTTGCAGGTTAATTCTCGCTTTAACTATTTAAGAGAGGTATTTGCATGAACATTAATGCAACCCTTATTGCTCAGCTCATTATGTTTTTGTTGTTTGTCTGGTTCTGCATGAAATTTGTGTGGCCACCAGTGGTGAATGCGTTGGCATCGCGCCAAAAGCATATTGCCGATGGCTTGGCTGCTGCACAAGAAGGCAGAAGTTCTTTAGAAGTTGCGGCAAAAAAGGTCAATGAAGAATTGCAAGTTGCCAAGCAAAAAGCGACTGAAATTATTGTGCAAGCTGAAAAACGTGCAAGTCAGATAGTAGATGAAGCTAAAGGCAATGCTAAAACTGAAGGTGACCGCATTTTAGCTAGTGCTAAGGCTGAGATCGATCAAGAAGTAAACCGTGCCAAAGAAGGTTTGCGTGCTCAGGTTTCTGCACTTGCAGTTGCTGGTGCTGAAAAAATCTTGCGTAAAGAGATTGATGCAAAAGCACATAGCGACATGTTGTCTAAATTAGCGGCGGAGCTATAAATGGCTGAAATTTCAACCATCGCGCGGCCTTATGCAGTAGCTGCCTTTAAGCTTGCAAAAGAGCAAAAGGCGCTTGCCAAGTGGTCTGAAATGCTAGGCTTTGCAACCGCGGTCTTGAGTGATGCGCAAATGAAGGCTTTTGTGCAAGATCCGAATGTTGTTAGCAGCGATTTAGAAGCAACCTTTCTGAAAGTTTGTGGCGATAAGCTCAACACGAATGGCCAGAACCTTATTAAAACCCTGGTTGAATATGGTCGTTTGTCCATTCTGCCTGCAGTTACAAGCGCCTTTGAGGAATTGAAGGCGCAGGATGAAGGTACGCTTGATGCGCAAATTATCGCAGCAGCCAAACCTAGCGCTGCTGAGATAAAAGATTTGGTAAAAAAGCTGGAAGCCAAATTTGGCAAGAAGATCGAAGCCACAGTTTCGGTAGATGAAGAAATTATTGGCGGCATTAAAATTATTGTGGGCGATACCGTGATAGATGCGTCCGTTAAAGGTCAGTTACAAAATTTAGCTTATTCGCTTTCGGCTTAAGCAATAGCCAAAGAAAACATTAGGAGTTAGAAATGCAGTTATCTACATCAGAAATCAGTGAACTGATTAAAAGCAGATTAGAGAATTTTTCAGTGAGTAGTGAAGCGCGTACGCAAGGTACAGTAATTTCGGTTACTGACGGTATCGTGCGAATCCACGGCCTTTCCAACGTGATGTCTGGTGAGATGATTGAGTTCCCAGGCAATACCTTCGGCCTTGCATTAAACCTAGAGCGTGATTCAGTGGGTGCAGTGGTTTTAGGCGATTATGAGCACATAACTGAAGGCGATATCTGTAAATGTACAGGCCGTATTTTGGAAGTGCCAGTGGGCCCAGAGCTGATTGGCCGTGTTGTGAATGCTTTGGGTCAGCCTATCGATGGCAAAGGCCCTGTTAATGCAAAAATGACAGATAAAATTGAAAAAGTGGCACCAGGCGTAATTGCACGTAAGTCAGTTTCACAGCCTGTGCAGACTGGTTTGAAATCAGTTGACTCAATGGTGCCAGTTGGCCGTGGTCAACGTGAATTGATTATTGGTGACCGTCAAACAGGTAAAACAGCGGTTGCAGTTGACGCGATTATTAACCAAAAAGGTCAAAACATGACCTGCGTTTATGTCGCTATTGGTCAAAAAGCTTCTACTATTGCCAACGTTGTGCGTAAATTAGAAGAAAATGGTGCGATGGCTTACACCATAGTAGTTGCAGCGGCAGCGTCTGACTCAGCAGCCTTACAGTTCTTGGCACCATATGCAGGTTGTACAATGGGTGAATATTTCCGTGACCGTGGTGAAGATGCACTGATCGTATATGATGATTTGACCAAACAAGCCATTGCTTACCGTCAAATTTCATTGTTATTACGTCGTCCACCAGGCCGTGAAGCTTATCCAGGTGACGTTTTCTACATCCACTCACGTTTGCTAGAGCGCGCAGCGCGTGTTAATGAAGAGTATGTAGAGAAATTTACAGAAGGTAAAATTAAAGGGAAAACGGGTTCATTGACTGCGTTGCCAGTGATTGAGACTGCAGCTGGTGACGTTTCAGCCTTCGTTCCAACCAACGTGATTTCGATTACTGATGGTCAAATCTTCTTGGAAACAGACTTATTCAACGCCGGTATTCGTCCAGCGATTAACGCGGGTATTTCGGTTTCTCGCGTGGGCGGTGCAGCGCAAACTAAAGTCATTAAAAAATTAGGCGGTGGCGTACGTTTAGCTTTAGCGCAATATCGTGAATTGGCTGCCTTTGCGCAGTTCGCGTCAGACTTGGATGAAGCAACTCGTAAACAATTGGATCGCGGTCGCATGTTTACTGAGTTGATGAAACAAGCTCAGTACTCACCACTAAGTGTGTCTAATATGGCGATTTCATTATTGGCTGCTAACAAAGGTTATTTAGATGATGTTCCAACCAATAAGGTATTAGCCTTTGAAAGTGCTCTGCATGGCTTCATGAGTTCTAAATACAAAAAACTTATGGAAGGCATCGAATCAAGCAAAGACTTGAGCGGCGACAATGAAAAAGCGGTTGAAGCTGCAATTCAGGACTTCAAAGCTACTAATGCTTATTAATACGCGCTAGGACAGATAAATGGCTGGTAGTAAAGAGATTAGAACCAAGATCAAGTCAGTAGAAAATACTCGCAAGATCACCAAAGCGATGGAAATGGTTGCTGCTTCTAAAATGCGTAAAGCGCAGGACAGAATGCGCGCATCTCGTCCCTATGCTGATAAGATTCGCAATGTTGCGGCGCACTTGAGTTTCGCTCAGTCCGAATACAAACACCCTTTTTTAATTAAACGTAATGATATTAAAAATGTGGGTTTGATTGTGGTGAGCTCTGATAAAGGCTTATGTGGCGGTTTAAATACTAATATGTTGCGCTTGTCAGTTAACCAAATGAAAGCTTGGGGATCTGAGAATAAAGGCATTAAAGTTAGCGCTATTGGGAATAAAGGTTATAGCTTTATGAATCGTGTAGGCGCTGATGTTAAATCTCACCTCACAGGTTTGGGTGATGTTCCGCACCTAGA
>Ga0075360_1000025_pt1 | contig 9994 bp, 19 predicted proteins | sample WestPond_TuleC_D_FD_120060 | JGI IMG/M metagenome (GOLD analysis project Ga0075360, IMG submission 120060) | Natural and restored wetland microbial communities from the San Francisco Bay, California, USA, that impact long-term carbon... | ecosystem: Environmental > Terrestrial > Soil > Wetlands ...
ATCAATTGTAGCAGCCGCTCCAAAATTTATATAAAGATTATCAGCAGCACTTATATTCTGAACTAGTAAATACTTCCTTGTAGCATTGACCGCAAAAACAGTCTGAGAAACAGTCGCTGCGGCTAAAGCTCCTGAACCATCTACCAAAGCTCCTGAAGGAACTGAGATTGGAACAGGACTTTGATCAGAAGCTATAACTACAGGCATTGATGCGGCCATTAAAGCTTGACCTAAGGTGGCTGGAATTCCCCCATCTATAGAAGCTAAAGCTGCTAATACTAAAAGTTGAGTAGCCTCCATATTCCTAGTAGAAAGAGGTACATCTATATCGGCATTAATCGCTTGTAATTCTAGTAATATATTCTGAAGTACATACTGAGGATTTACTATCTGAAGAGGTCCTACTGGAACTACTAATGTCCCACCTGCTGTATAATACTGAGGTGGATCAAAGGTATGTGTTACACTATTCCAGATTCTTACTTCTAGATAAGTAGGGCAAGCTGCAGGGCATCCTACTCCTCCCAAGTCCATTACTAAGTTCTGTTCAAATTCTTGCCCATTTTGAAGAGCTAAAAGAACCTGAAGAAGAGTAGCCTCTGTAGCTGAAAGAGCAGTAGAAGCAGCAATATTTATAAGATTTTGACTTACAATATATTCATATCTCCAGTTGCTACCTTTATTACCCTGGTTATATTCACCATTACCTAGTCCCATAGTATTACTATTTTAAGGATACAATATAAGCATAAGTTAGGAATTATCCAACTCAATTAAGATTATAACTTGGGTTACTTTCATACCCCATAAAGCTAGAGAGCTCATCCGGTATATGATCTACCAGTTTACATAGTTCAAATCTTTCGAAATATAACTCCCCTAAATAAAGAGCTTCCTCATCTCCCTTAGTCAAAAGCTCTATAGATGAAAATATAGGGATTCTAGTTTCATCAGTTTCCCTATATCCAGTTATGATCAGATACTTCCTCATACTTAAATATACAAGTATCCGTTAAGATATCCAAATCCTACAAAGCCCAGGCTACTAATTCATCAAATAGTTCCTTAGCTTTAGATTTCTCAGATTCCTTAAAATATAGTTTTAGATCACCACCTCTACCATTAACTACTATCTCTATCATCCAGTGCTTCTCAAAATCTTCCGGAGTTCCTAAAATAAGCTCCACTGCTACTATCGCAGATCTCTTAACTATAACATCCCACTCATACTCTTCTTCAGTATATCCTAAATATAAGTCTTCCTTATCCTTAGGTTCTTTAGCTGAGAACTTAGTCCACCACCTAATCTTGTTCTGATCAATTTCTATAAAAGACTCTGAAGGACCAAAAGTCTCCTGGTGCTTCATATCTATAATCTCGATATCAATTCTCTTTACTTCCATAGTCTACATCTTTTACCAATATACTATCAATATTATAAATTCTTGTAGCATGCTCCCCGTAAAACTTAAGCTCTAAGTCATACTTAACCTTACTATTAGTAAAGTGTACCGCTACTACTACTGCAGGTATACAGGGAAAGCTCTCTTCACCCTCCGGTAAAAGACATACCTTTACTTTCTCTCCTATACCATACCTACTAGGATAGTCCGTATGAGCCTTAAAAGGAACACCTCCCTCACCAAGTTCCGGATTCTCATGCTCCCAATTAGCCAAGTCTGCATCCGATACTTCCCTAACAAACAATGGCTCATTCTTTCCATCTGTAGAATACTCCATAACCTCATATCTCCTCAAGAGATAATTACCAAAAGATACTAAGTGTGATTTCATTTGATTGTCTAAACCGCTTAGCCGGTTCCTGCTTTTAGATTTGAGTCACAAACATACAACACTTCTCACAATCTCCAAAAAAAAATTATAGTACCCTCTCAAAAAGTCAACAAAATATATCATAGACCAATGTATGGAGGGTCCCCACCAGGCCATCCCCCGGTCCATCCCGCACAGGGCCTACCCCCTGCCAAAAAGGAGTCGATGTTTTTCTCTATTAGAGGATTACACCCTAAATTTCATGAAACAATAAATACATAAACTTATGAGTACAATCATCACATCATGGGGTTGGTTCCACTTTGGAAGACTAACTCAGTACAAGGTACGCTTGACACTAGCAACCTTCAATTGTTTCATGGACAGGGTAGATGATGCCTTTAAGGCGGATATCCAATGGTCACATGGTAAAGACGGCAAGCGTATTGTCGTAGTCCAACAGCTTGGGACATGGGCAGGCTGGGATAATATCAAACACGCCATGGAGATAGCTAAGGCTAATGTTATGGTAGAGAAAGGACTGAGCAGATTAGCTGAGCTTACTAAGCCTGATCCGGAAATGTCGCCGGTTGAGGAGAATGTAGGATACACATGGTCGGATGATCTGGCGTTCTAAAGAGTATAGAGATCTAGGGTAATACCTAGGTCTCTTCTTCTTATCTTTATTATTACACCCTTTATTACCGGTAAAATAACACAAATATTATGAAGACACCTTTGAAGACTTTACTTATCGCTACTATTATCGCTGTAGTAGCTGTTGCTGGATTTGAACTCATAGAGTACTTATTCGGCGCTTATGTAGTATTTATTGTAGGAAGCTTTACTCTTGTAGCAGCATTCCTTATCGCAATGATCTTTCAAATAAGAAGGATCAACAAAGACATTAAAGAAAGGGAGGAAAGATGGAGATACTAATGATAGCTCTGTTTATCTGGCTATTTGCTGGATGTCCAACTCCTAAGAAGAAATAGGTGTGTTTAATGTTGGAGACTGGGAGAAATCCTGGTCTCTTTTTACTTAAAATTGGGACAGTCTCCCACTTTAGCTAAAATGACTCCGGGCTGATACTTCCTCTTCTCCCACTTCGCTATCATTTACACCCTTTATTTGGCTTAAATAATACACAAAGCATGAAACACATACTTTATTGGGATACTATGTATGATACTTATGTATATGTCCCAGAGAATACTCCTGTATTTGGCTGGCTTAAGAGAGTAATGAAAGGCACTAGAGAACAGTGTAGTATGAGAGCTATTAGTCTTTGCCTTGTAGACAGAGGTTGTAATCCCGAAGATCCTTTATTTCGCGGATGTAACTAGAGAGACTTGTTCTCTCTTTTCTTTACACCCATTACTTTCTTTAAAATAATTACTCACTTGGAATACGATCATCTGCTAGATCAAACCTTTGAGGAATACAACTGGCCTTCACCCCCAACAGCTCTGCCATGATAACTACTCTATGTAGGGTATCCGCATCTGTTGGGTCAGGCAATTTCTTTTTTTTCTTTACTCTTATTACACCCAATACTTTAGGTAACAATTAATACATATTTTTATGAAATTCAAAAAGCTTCGTAGCTACAAAAAGGTCGGCAAGAACGGCAAGACCTACACCGTATTCGTTTACGCTGTATCTGGAACTCCTGAACAACTTGCCAAGTACAAGGCTCTTCAGGGTGACAACCACCGTGCCGATGAGGACGGTACTCCGCTTTGGTTCTCTACCAGATTTGTTGGGGAGACTGGTGCGCTTGTCATGAACGACAAAGGCGTGTACGCGGATATGTCCGAGTTCGATGCCGCTGCTTCGTTGGCAGACCAATACGGCGGAAACCTGGGTCAGGAACTTGCCAGGGCTGCAGCCGGTAAGCTCATGGGTAATCCCATCCAGGACTCTGTCCCTGCTACTGAACAGAAAACTGCTGAGTAACATCAGTGCAACAGATAGGCTTCGGCCTATTTGTTTTTTTCTTTCACTTCTACATATTCTTCGTAACTTAACTCCGGGGAGGCAATAGGATTTAGAGACTTTAGATCTTTATCCTTGGACTCTAACTCTAGAAACTTCATCCTCTCCTCTACATCACCTCCCCAGAAAAGATGAGGATTAGCATAGTAATGACCCTTCTGTACTTTAGTAAGAGCTCCAACTTCATTAAGCTCTTTAATCGCTCGTAGATAGGTCCTATAATTAATAGTACAATCTTTACATGAAGTCTTTAGATACTCATTAAACTGCTCAAAGCTAACCGAATCACACGTTATGCCATTCTCCTCGCTCATCTTATTAGCCAATAGCCAGAACAATAACTTGAAGGTAGTAGCGGACTTTATATTAGCTGCGATTACAGTAAACGTATCATAGATCTGAGTAAAGTCTAACTCTATTTCTATCCACCCTTTACGAGTTTTAGTTACTGTCTCTTCGGTAGTAAAGTATATTCTCTTCTTTCTAGACATAGTATTATTTTGTACAAATATATGTATTATCCCCGATACTACCAAATTATGTCATGACGTGGTATGTCATATTAAGTGACATGGGGTGTCACTTTAAGTGTAATGGCATGTCACATCAAATCTTCTGTAAGTACTGTTAATCCTAGAAAGTTGTTCTATTCTCTATCTATACTATTTATTCTATCTTAATTAGAGCTATCTTAAGAACCAGGATCTAGATATCAGAAAGAGAGATAGCTTATCTATAAGGCCGGTAAAAAATAAAGGCGGACTAGTCTTATACCGGCTTAGTAACTAAAGTAATCTAAAGATATACATCCTCCTCCTTTTACACCCTCCACTTCCTCTCCATACTTTCTCTCTTAACTCCTCCCTCTTCACTTCTCCATCATTCGGTTCGCTTCGCTCACCTCATTACTTCCTCCTCTTACACCCTATATTATAGTAGATAGATTAATAATCAAATAATCAAATCAAAGAAGAGTATGAAGATTAAGTTAAAAAGAAGCTACAAGAAAGTAGCTAAGTCTGGAAAAGTAGTAACCGTGTTCGTGTACGGTGTGTCAGGATCTGCTGAACAACTCGCGAAGTTTAAAGCTGCTAACGGAGATAACTTCCGTGCAGACGAAGATGGTACGCCTTTGTGGTTTACTACCAGATTCGCCGGTAACACGGGAGAGCTTGTGCAAACAGCTAAAGGTGATTTCATCGCCGACATGTCAGATTACGATGCTGCGGCGTCTTTGTCTGAACAGTATGGTGGTAACTTAGGTAGCGAGCTTGCAAAAGCTGCAGCTTCTAAGTTGATGGGAGGTAATACTTCTGTTGAAGCACCGACTCAAGCAAAAGAGTCTGCCGACTTAGGCAAAATCTAGTAGACAAATAGTCTATTAGTATGCAACATTGGTTGTCAACTGGAGATTTATAGACATAAGTAAGTCAGTCGTGAAAGCGGTTAACTAACTCATAGTCTGTAAGTCTCCTTTTAATTTTTGATAGAACAGGGTAGTAGGATTATGACTTGGAGCTGGGGTTCTATAGCAAATATTGAATATATGATTATAACTACTTTAGTATATAATATACTTACTAGGTTCTGACTCTTAAGATCTCGGAGGATAAAACTAGAGCTATTGGTAAGTAGGTCTTTTAGGTCTGATCAATCTAGGACTTTAGAATTGAGATTTCCCGAACGTCTTGGGCAGTAGACAGTATTAAGATGGTACTTTACCGGCGTGAATAAAAGCGTCGGTAGTATCATCGTCATAATAAAGGTGTGTTAATTGTGCTTGTTAACCTACTTAGAGCTATTGTATGATAGCTCTTTGTTTTTTTCTTATCTTAGGAACTAAATACACACTATATCATGAAAGAAAGACCGATAAGTCTTGGGAATATCTATGAGTACTGGGGTACTATAAGAGAAAGAAAGAACTATGGACATGGAGATTATGAGCTATGTAAGCAAAGTATACTAGATCATGTTAAAGATAACGGGTCTATAGTATTAGATCTTACTCCTTATTCTTCTGAAGTACTAAACTTCCCGGAATTTGAAAAAAGATTTGACGAGATAGTAGACAAAGTAGAATCTTTAACTGATGTTCAGAATGGCTAGAGTAATAGGATACTGTAAAGAGTGTACCGGAGATATCCGTGATACTAACCTGGTACCTGGTACCATATCTATCTATGAATGTTCGAAATGTCAACATCCTCATAATGAAGAGGAGATAGTAGACTATGAGTCTCGTAAGTCTGAACAGCTAGTCTCAAGACAAGATCCTTTTGATCCTTGGGGAGATCCTCTATTTGGAGTGATTGATCTGGAGGACTAATCTTTACGTTTAACATGAAAGCTACTGGGTAACTAGGTAAACTTATATTTCGGCACACATGTTCTAGGATTACTAGATAATGCCAGCACTTATAAGGTGAACTGCCGGTAGCTTTTTCTTTTTGAACTAATAAACTTAATGTATGATTGAAGCTGTAATAACACTATCTATAATTCTCTATCTAGTAATGGGTATCTTTATCGGGCTTAAACAATATAAAGCTTTTTTTAATAAAGGTCGTAAGACTCAAGAAGAAAGTGAAATAACAGGATGGCTGGCAGGATTCTTCTGGCCTATAGTCTTGGTAGGATACATATTTAGAGTTGTATTCTTTGAAGAGTGGATATAAATATTATGGGAAGACCGAAAGTCAGGTGAAAACTCTAGAGATATGATAGACGGCTCAGGATGGTTACCATCTCGAAAGTCTCTAGGCTTCCCACCCTTTTAACATTCATAAACTTAAAGCAAGAACAAATGAAGAAAACAGTTAAAGTAGTTATGCTTTCTACTAGTGAAAAGGCAAGTACGTTATATCTTACATTAAGAGATAAATTATGTCAAGGATCTAATTTATCATTATCCAATGGTTGTACAGGAGATAATCAACATCTTTATCTAACCTCTGATGAAGAGATTAAAGTAGGAGATTGGTATATTGTAGGGACATTTTTAACTCGGTGTCAGAAAGAAGAACTTGGACATATTAAATCTGGCTTTGATAAAATAATAGCTACAACAGATAAATCTCTTCTCCTACCAAATATTTCATTTAAAGATTGGGATGGTAAAACTAGACATTTACCTCAAATACCAGAATCTTTTATCAAAGCTTATGTAGAAGCTTATAACGCAGGTAATCCTATTACTGAAGTTAATCTTGAGATGGAAGATTATTGGATTAATGTAGGTCATTCTATGGATGTGGCCTATAAGCCTAAACTCAGAGATGATAATACAGTAATCATTCATAAGAGTAAGACCTATAGTAGTGAAGAAGTTAAAGAGTTAATGCTTACTGCTTTTAACGCAGGATCTTCTGCTACAAGTATGACCGGAGAATGCGATATGGGAGAGTATTATAAACTAATTGAAGAAAACTTATAAATCATGGACCCATCTAAAATAATCGTAGGTAACTGTACATGTGGTCATAACTTCACAGCTCAGGATATATTAGATAAACAGAATATAGATCTTAACTGTCCTAGTTGTGGTGCCGATAACTACGTTACCGTTATGACCTTTGCTACTGAGGATAGCTATGCTTCCCGAGCAGAAAATATTAAAGAGAGCCTAAACTTCCCGCCAACGGATGATTTACCTTTCTAAAGATCCGACCGTCGGACTTCCTGTCTTACCAAAGTTGCCGTAACCGTAGTAATTCGATCCGGCGGTCATCGTAATGTCTCCAGATAAACTAGCCAAGTTTGGAGACGTGGTTAGAAGCTCCTGATCAGAGCTGGCTAGTAATAAGCGATCTGTTAACTTTAAAAAAGCCTGGAAGAGGAAGACATTCCTTGCCGGCTTATCTGGAAGACCCGTCTGACGCTAGATGCTCCAGTTTTCTTAATCAGTAATTTATTAAACTATGATACTTAAGCTTCAGATAAGTCTATCTCCCGGAGATAACAAGATGTTGATCTATAACAAAGATCGTAGCATATTCTATGAAGATGATGCTACAGATGATGTAGTAAAATTAGCAGCCGGTCGGAAGAAACTATTTGTAAAAGCTAAGTTAGTAGATACTAAGCTAGAAATAAACGGAGAAGCTCCCTGGCAAGACTGGTAAGAATACTTTAATACTACTCGTATGGCGTAACGGAGTCACCCGGTTATGCGAGATGAAAGATATCGGAAAGTGGCTGATACCGGTATACCAATTGAAAAAAGTTAGACTGTAGCTTAAATGAAGTTAGATAATCTGGGGTAATTGCCAGAGTATACTATACCAAGTACTTAAGTACCTTTATTATTCTAGATGATATAACACTAAGGAACCGTAAAGCAGCAGCATGGAGCTGAAAGTTCAGGTGGGAATCCTGCGGTCAACATCATTCTTCCTAGACACCTTGAGATATAGGTGTCTTTTTTTCTTGATTCAATGAAAGTGCTAACATCTATTCTAGACATGGAGTGGTATTAGTTCGAGAAGATAGGCTCCTTATGCAACGGGAGCCTTCTTTTTTTTCTGCATACGGCTCACTTCGTGAGCCTATCTAGTAATTAACCACTTTAAAGAAAATTTATGTCACAAGAAGCCGAAATAGTAGATTACTTAGGAGATAACAAGTTTGTTATTTTCCTAGAAGATAAACCTTTTGATGGCAATCCGTCATCAGTAGGAGTAAGTGTAGCTCATGATTATGTACAATTTAGCGGCTACTGCGCATTTCAGATGAAGCCTAAGCCAGGAGGAATTTATCCATATAAGCCAAATTCAGGAGCTTCTAATTGGGTAAGAAGTAGAGCAAGTATACAAATCCATATAAGGGATATGATTAAGATAATAATGCCCTATCTTAATCAGCATGAATATCTTCAGGAGACTCATCTTAAAGAAAGAGAACATGCAGAAGATGATAAGTACTATGATCAATACGGACTTACCGAACCTCGATATAGAAAAGGAGATCTTTATCCGCCGTATGCTTGGGTAGGAGCTATTATTAAATACTATGATAAGCATACTGATACTCAGATGGTAGCTTTTAGAAGACAAGGAGAAACTAAGTATGAAAGAGTATCTCTAAGTCTGTTCAATGAACTTAAAGATAGACTGTTCTTATCACTCAATAAGTATGAACTAGCTAAAAAACTGGAGAAATCATGACAAAAAAAGACTTTATATTTCCCGGAAATAAGAGATTCAATAATCGATATATGGTCTCAGCTACAGGACGAGTCTTTAGTAAGAAGACCGGTAAAGAACTCAACTACCATCTCATGCCTAATGGAGGAAAGTTTGTAAGACTATGTGGAGGTAACTGTATTGTAAGATCTATGTCAGTAGCTAAGATGGTATTACTTACCTTCTCTCCTAATCAGTATAGAATGCTTATTAGAATACACCGGTCTTCTAAAAAAGAAATAGTAGCTATCCATATAGATGGAGATATCACTAACGATAAGAGATCTAATCTTATGTGGGGTACTAGATCTGATCAAGCAACAACAGCTATGAAAAAGCTTTCTAATTTTGATCGAGTCTCCCGAATGTCAAGAACATATTATCAATCTCTAAAGAAATAACTATGGAAAAAGAATTTGTGCCTTATGAAGAGGCTTTAGCTCTTAAGGAGCTTGGATTTGATGAGTCCTGTTTTGGAGCTTATGGAAAGTCTGAAGAACATGCTCTACAACTAGCTCCAAGAAGCTTTGATATCTTTGATCATATCGAGAAAGATCTGTTTATTAAGGCTCCTTTATATCAACAAGCCTTTAGATGGTTTAGGGAGAATTACAATTTAAGCGGGGAAATTCATAGTCATCAGTTTTATTATTCTTATTATATAATTTTTGATACTCTTGGTGCTAATAAATGTTCTGCTTATAAGCTTAAATTTGAATCATACGAAGAAGCAGAACTTGAGTGTCTAAGAAAATTAATCGAACTCGTAAAAAATAAAGCATGAAAAATATTGTAGTATGGAACGGCATGGACCTAGTCATGCTAAGTATCTTTGGAGTACTTATAGCGGGATGCTTAGTAGTAATCTTTTATCACTGGGTAGCCATGGTATTGACTAATTGGTGGAACAAAATATTTAAGAAGAACAAAGATGAAGGACATTAGAATAGATGGACAGACTCACTCTGCTCTATGGACTTACCGAGGTACAGTAGGTACCGAACTTCCATTTGGTCACTGGACCTCTCAATATTGGTGTG
>Ga0075360_1000026_pt1 | contig 9867 bp, 20 predicted proteins | sample WestPond_TuleC_D_FD_120060 | JGI IMG/M metagenome (GOLD analysis project Ga0075360, IMG submission 120060) | Natural and restored wetland microbial communities from the San Francisco Bay, California, USA, that impact long-term carbon... | ecosystem: Environmental > Terrestrial > Soil > Wetlands ...
CGATGCCACGTATGAAAGGTGGGAAACTTTATCTCCAAAGCCGCGAACCGGTCAAACTTGTCGGTCGCACTATCGGGACCGATTTTGGTAATGCGACCGATAGCGCCATCGGGAGTAACCGCTAGAAGCGGATACTTTTCGTTTAGAACAGTGCCGACCTCTACTACGTCGTAGCCGGTCTTTTCGCGGTAATATTCTCGCGCGCCTGGCTCAAGATAGATTCCGCGCTCCATCGGCCCGCTTGGCTCCAGCTCGTCGGACAAAAGCCCCTTTTTTTGCGCCCACACCTCTAAGCGGCCTTTGTCGGGATTTACTCCAACTATCGCCGCAGCATCGCTCCCGGTTATATGCACTTTTCGCACCGCTCTTTGTTCGGCCGTCAGCATTGGGTACTCCTTATTAGTGAACGCCGTTGGGCGTTCGGACATTGGGTTGCGGGGTTCGGTCCACCTTGCCGAAGACGCCAAGAGCGCACTCGCGAATTTTCTTGACTCGCCAAGTGCGATTAGATTTGCGAACGCGTGTAGCCCGCTAGGAGCGCGTTCGACCACGTCACGGCACCGTTTGAGCGAGCGTTTGTACGTCCCTTTTGGGGTATTAGATTTCATCCGCATACCACGTAGTATACGGAATACGCCTATACGTAACAAGTATTTTTATCTATTAAAAAGAAAAAAAAGGCGCACATTTGTCACAGGGTCGTCACAAATCGCACCTTAAACCAGATCGCCGTACCGTTATTTACAGTCTTTCCGATATGTCCAGATATCCCATTTTTGGGACAATTGCACTATTCCCCGAGTAGTGCGCCCCGTATCGGACACGGATTCAGCTTGTCGGCTAACGCCTCTTGCTTGAGCCGGTTTCGTTAGCGATTTGCTCTTCGTTTCCGACCCGCGATTCCCTCTGACCGTTGCGCAATTGTTCAAGTATGATGGTGTAGCGATAGGGGTTGGGTTGTCCTTCAAACCACAAAACCGCGAGCGCATCATGCTCGCGTTTTGTCAAATTTTTCGGTGCTTCTGAATTTAACCATACCTTGAATGCAGGATACGGACACAGGGGAGTCACTCCCGTCATGTCGCGCCACACCTCGCCCCTTAGTAGATAATCTAGCGAACAATCGGCTACTTTCGAGATTTCCAAGAAGTGCGCGACCCCTGGGGAAAGAACGCCTTGCTCCCATCGACAGGCGGTGTTTTGCGTCACTCCCATCTCGCGGGCGAACGCCGCTTGAGTAAATCCCGCCCGTTCCCTCGCGAGCGCGATCCGCCTCCCGATCTCCTTAGACGCGGCTTTCTTGTGCACGGTTAACTATGCCTCCAAAAAGTTCTTGACGCCATTTCGTAACTAGTATATTCGAGTTAGGTATATGTTTTCTCGTAAGGGCACTGTACCAAGAGACTCGCGACAGTCGCGGCTGGCCGCGATGATGCAGTTTCAAGCAGACGAAGCGGCTCGATTTGGACGGGGCAAGGACGCTCCCAAGCTTGAAAGCGTTTTGCAGATCGCCGCCATGCGCCAGCACGAGGGGTTGAGTCAGCGAAAGTTAGGCGACCGCATAGGGGTCGAGGCCAATACCATCGCCCGCTATGAGCGTGGGGAAATGTGTCCGTCATACGAGAAGCTACAAGCACTGGCGGAGGTTTTTCATTGCAAGCTCGAAGAGCTTTTCATCAAGCGCGAGTACTCGACCGATGAGCCGGTAAACGGCAAGGGGCCTTGGGGGGGCGGTAAGGACGGCGGAAAAGCACCGAAAAAAAACGCGGGCGCCTCTCCTAAGAAAGAAACCAAAGCTTACTGCGAGCCGAGCGATGGCGCAACCGGCGCGATCGGGTCGGACGCAAAGACGGACAAAGCTCTCAAACTGCGAGCGATCAAAGGAGACCGACAATGCTGCAAGAAACCCGAACGTTAGCCGTGCTACTGACCGAAGAAGAGTTGCGAATCAAGGCCGACGAGCTGGCACACGTGTGGCTCGACATGGCGAAGGTCGAAGAGGAAAAAAAGGCTGTCAATAGCCGCTACAAAAGTCAGCTCGATGAGCTGATGCAAAAAGCGAGTGGACTGAGTGACGAGGTGGCCGAAAGGCGCGCCTACCGCCCAGTGGTGTGCGAGTGGCGTCCCGAGTACGTCTCGCAGCAGATGTTTTGCATTCGCACCGACGCGGAGGAAATCGTCGAAAAGCGCACCATGACCAAGGACGAGTTGCAGCTAGAGCTACCGATTTCCAGTGCTCGCCGGCGGCACAAAAAGGCGGAGGTCGCCGAGGCGATAGACCAAGTATTAGAAGGCGAAGAAGACGGCAACTAATGCGCGGGTTTATGTCCATGGTGCTGCGGAGCGTTCGGCTTTGGATAAGGCGCTGTACTGACCCGTCCCGGTCGCGGTATCGCTGCAATCTCCAAGCCGAGCGCTTGGCGGCACCATGGCATAGACAGATCAAACTTTTTAAGTCGCTATCGCTCTGACGACCGCCACCGAGGCAACCGACGCTTTGACAGACCCGAAAAAAGGCAACCGTATCCGAACCATCAAGCCCGAGGTCTACCTTGCCGAAGACCTTTGGGACCTTGGCCAAGAAACCGGTTTGCCCGTCTTTCAAGCCTTCACCGGTCTATGGTGCCAGGCGGACCGCGAGGGACGATTTGAGTGGCGTCCGCGCGCCCTAAAATCGCTCGTCTTGCCGTACTGGGATGGGGACTTCTCACGCGTGCTCGACGCGTTAGCCACGCGTGGGTTTGTAGTTAAGTATGCTACCGGTGGGCGCGAGTACGGCTACGTGCGCACTTTCTCACGCCATCAATCAATCAACAGTCGAGAGGCCGCGTCCATTCTTCCACCGCCTCCCGAGGGCGAACCGGAAAATCCAACAGATTCAAACACTTCGACGCGTGGGGGACGCGTGGGGGACGCGTCACCGACCCGCGACTCACTCGTGGCCGACGCGACACCGACGCAAACCCCACCCGTCCCGACGCGGAGCAGCGTGGAAGGGAAAGGAAAGGAAGGGAATTCCAGAACGTTGCGTAACCCGGTAGAAGTAATTGCAAGTCTTACGCGCGAGCGCGCGCACGAGGCCGACGCCCAAACGCCGAGTGAGACCGAACCCGACTGCACGCCAAAACCGGGTGACACGCCGCACGGTTCGGTACCCTCACCCTCGGAGCGCGATTCGGAGCCGAAGCCGCTAGGAAAAATCTTGCCCTCGATGCCGGGCCTTGCCCCGCTTTCGAGCACGGCGCTCAAGGCGCAAGAGATGTTGCTCGCCAAGCGAGTCAAAGCGGGAATCGTTGCGGTTCCCGGCAACGGAGCTTGTGCCAAACCGCTAAAATCTAGGCCCGAGCCAACCACAACGCCAAAGCCGCCGGCGGCGCCGACGCCGACCTCGCCCAAAGCCGCCGAGCCGCCCGAAGAGCCGAAGCTGTTTGACAGCAACGTTTTGGCAAAGCTAATCGACGTCGAGCGGCGAATGAAAAATCTTACTTCGTATAGACCCAAGCATAGCGACTATCAACTTCGTCAAGACGCCGTCGATGAAATCGTTGCGATTGCCGAAGAAAAAAATCTTTCTCCCGTTCGGGTAGCGCGCCAATCGCTTCGAAACTTCTACAAATCCACCGAGCCGTTCTTGCACAACAACAGTTACCCGCTCGGCTCATGGGTTCAAAAGATCGGGCATTACTTCGAGCCGCCTAAGCCGATCAAATCAAAACCGGGCTACGGTCCCGACTCCGAGGGGACGGGCAACACCAAGGCGATTTACGACAAAGCCAACAAAGAATGGGACCGAAAGCAGCGAGAACTCGAAGAGGTCCTCGCCAAGGAGGCCGAGGAGGACAGGCTTGCCGCGTTGGCGACGCAATCTCAGGAGATAGCAAAATGAATAAGTCTACCGAAGATAACATCAAATACGCCATGAGCGAAAGGCGCTCGCGCAACGACGGGTATGTCTCCGTCCAAGAACGGGCGCTTTTTTTGCTGACTTACACGAGTTATACCGAGCGATGCCCGTAAGGTTAGAGCCGTTGACTTTTTTCGTACCAGGACCTCCGGTTGGCAAACAGCGTCCAAGGCTGGGGGCTCGGGGCAAAGTGTTCACTCCGCAAGAGACTCACACGTATGAATCCAAAGTCGCGTTCTACTGCCGCGAGGAGCTCAGGCGGCGGCTGATGTGGCTAAAGATCGTTGGGCTCAAGGGTATCGATTACTGGTTTGTAATGAACCTCGATATCGTGTATCCGTCCAAACGCCACCCGGACCAAGACAATGTTATCAAGTCTATCCAAGACGGACTTCAGGGCGTTATTTGGGAAAACGACAAAACGGTACTGCCGCGTGTGATGAGCGTGGCGATTACCAAAAGCCGACTCGAAGGCGTAATCGTAAGCGTTGAGCAATACAATGTGTAATGCAACTCCCGTAAGACTACGCGTTGTAAACGATATCGTGCCTCCCTCGCCTAACGGACTTGAGGTCGTTCGGGTCGATACTTTGGCAAAGTACAACTACCCGCACCGCTACCCGGCGGTGCTTTTGAATTTCGAGGGGGTAAAGAATCCTCGCGCTTTTGCCGCCGATGATTTCGAGATGGCATTGCGTGCGGGTCTAATTCCCGATATAAATGTATCTGACGTAAAACTCGCGTTTCGAGGAAAAAACCTGGCTTGCCGTTGCCCACTACCGGAGCGCGGCAAGCCTGATTATTGTCCCGTCGTACGTTTACTGAGGATAGCCAATGAAGACTAAGTTACTATTCCTATTCTTGACCGCATCGGTAGCGCCTAAAGTAGCGGCCGAGGCCCCAACCGAAGACGCCGTATGGCTCGCCAAAGCGATGGTCGCCGAGGCCGATTTCAAACAGGAAAAAGACCACGCCGCACTCGGTTACGTGCTTTTGAGAAAGCACAAAATCGTCAAGAGACACAACCCCGATGCAACTCTGACCGACATGATTCGAGCCTATTGCTCGGGCTTCAAGCGCCAGTATCGCGGCTTTTACCGCCGCTCGCCGCGTCTCGAATGGATCTACAACCTCGACGCCGAGGGCAATGAGCCCAACAAGTGGCCCCGAAAACTGCCGTGGGAAAAGTACCGCCCCATGTGGCTCACGGTGCTGCAACGAGCCCAGAGCGTGATCGACGGCGATATCAAAGACCCGTGCCGGGGACGGGCGAGCTATTGGGGCGGTCCTATGGACAATCCCTCCTCTCGCCTTCGCCGCGTCGATTGCGGAAAAACCGCTAACTACTTTTACTCCGTGAGACGTGCGACATGAGCGAATCCGCCAACGCGCCCGCCAACCAATACGGCTCATGCGCACACACCAAAATCACCGTTGAGAAATTCGGTGAAGACGGCTACATCCGAGCCGAGCGCTGGTACTGCCTTGGGTGCGGTATGGAGTTTGTCCCGCTGATAGTGCAGCGGCACTTTTTACTCACGTATATCCGTACAAGACTAACGTATGTAAAAAATCGCGTTCTAGCGATGCTGGGGGTTTAGCGAACATGAAGCAATCACACGAAGAAATCGTTGCCGGCGATCCGTACTACGATTTTGATATCGCGCAAATCCGTACGATGGCGCACGTACATGTCAATGAAGCAGATTCTCATCAAAAGCTATCCGATCGCAAAGCTTGGGTCGAGGGCTGGTTTCTCGACACCGCTCTCGGCCTGCTAATGGATACCGACGAGTGGTGCTTGAATAACCGAAAAGCGTCTGTCTTGCTGGCCGTTAGAGACAACGGCCCCGACGGCGCTGGCCTTCGTCTCGATATCGATATAGAGCCCGATAGCACAACTATCAGGCCCACCGAACTTGCTTCGATTCGGCTTTCGCCGCGCCAAGCATTTGTGCTGGCGCAATCGCTTCTGTCGGCGGTTGCTCTTAGAGAGACCACTGAATGAAAGCCTCCGTTGACCAAGAGATTGCGCGCAACAAGCGCGCTCGCGGCGTGATACTACGTGACGTGTATCGTCATTTACTCGATAAAGACCCGGCGCGCCTTATCGAAGCGGAGGTCGAGTTTTCCAGACTTAGCCGGGAGTACTTGAAACTCATGGAAACAAGGCATGGGGACGCTCTCGCCGCGTTTCACGTGAAACGATAAATCCATGAAAGAGACTGTCATTGTTCAATGGCTATTCGATGAGAATCGCCCTCTTCGGCGTATCGTGAAAATCGACGGCAAGTACTATGTGCAAATCAACGTTGGCAAGGAAGTCGAAGACGAATGGAAATCAATCAAGGAAGTTTCCAACGAAAGGCCTTTTGCCGCAATCTACAGACTAACGATCGAGCTTAAACGAATCGGACAATACTTTGACGAAAGAAGGCCCCTGCTATCATGAACCCACTGACCGGCAAGCTCGTTATCGGTACGCTCCAAGGCGATAGGGATCTGCTCAACAGCGAAAAGCACGTCGAGCGCGCGTTGACCGAGATTACCGAGCGCACGAAAATGAAGCTCATCAACGGCCCGCACCTGATACGAGTTGTAGCCGACACCAAAACGCCGGCCGACCCCGAGGCTGATTCGGGCGGAGTCACCGGTACCGCCGTTTGGTCGACCTCGGGGGCGATGATCCATACCTAACCCGAGCTCGGACGCGCCGAGTTTGTCGTTCACTCGTGTAAGGCGTTTAAAATCGAGCACGTAAGGTTCATTATGGAATCGACCTTCAGAGCAAAAGAGCTCTCTATCCATGATGTCTCCTGGACGCTCACCGCCGAGTCTCGGCCTCAACAGCACGCCCGGACCGACCCCGAGCGGCTTCAGGAGTACCGCGAGCTATTGGCCGATGTCTATCGATGTCTCGATGAACTCGGGCAAGACGCGTTCAAAAACCGAATACGTGAAACACTGGCGAGGTAGACCGATGCGCTCTTTGATTCTTGAAGTCATGAACTATAACAACGGCCGAGTTCGCGTGATAGCTCGGTTTGAAGCATCGCCAGAACCGCCCCCTGGCGTAAACGCCGATATCACCGCGCGCTACTTCGACCGAGAGTTTAGCATCGTAGAAATCGGAACAATCTCCAAGCCCGAAGTGATGGGCGAAGACTTTATCAAAGAAGCCGCCCTCGCTACCGGCGAGTTGAAAATGCCGCTTTACGAAATGAGCACTATTCTAAGAGACGCGGCCGAAAAGCTTTTCAAAACCAATGGCAGCCGAAAAGGCCTCTAAAGGTTAATAAAATGCGAACCTTCTCGATAGAGATAACCACCGATAACGACCGAGATTTCACTATTAGAGTCGGCGCGAGGTTTCAGCCCACAGCCATGGATAAAGACCGCGACAGAGCTTACAAGGCTTTAGAATCGAAGTTTGCTTTGCGCGATCTCGACTACTACCGTGGCACTTCTTCATTGGGCGAAAAGTTTATCTGCGATGCAAGTAACGTTTTCGAAGAGCCAAGAAGGGCTCTCTATACGATGACCCAGATACTTGCACGAGCTTGCGAAAAGCTTTTCCCTTATGACCGAGAGCAATACCAAGAGGAGGTTACAAGACAACCGCCGCGCGGGTGTGATACGCTTTGAGCCGACGTAAAAGGAGACCGCTACCATGGGATTAGCACTCACAATCGAATCTTCCGACAAGGCTGTACAGTACGCTTTGACGGGCAGAAAGACCGAGATACGTCAATGCTGCAACGCCGATTGGTCTCTTGAACAGATCAAGATGCCCGACAACTCCACCCGAGCCGCCATCTGCGGCAAGTCGGGACAGAAGTACTGGATGGTCGGCGAGAAGGTGGGAATAAAAGCTTATTCCACCGGCCCCGTTGTCGGTAAGGTGCGCGTCGTGGCAGTGAGGATCGAGCAGCTTCAAGACATCAACGACGCTGGCGCTTACGCCTGTGCGGTAGAGCCCGCGACCCGAGAGCGCTACTTTGCCGTTTGGGATACGCTAAATAACCAACAGGGATGGAAGTCCACCGACAACCCGAAGGTGGTGGTGATAAACTTCGCCCCCGTTTCCCCGTAACGACACATAGAGTAAGAGGCGGCTATAAGGCGGCGCAAAAAGAAAACCTAACCCGCTTTTACCATCCTCTCGCGAACCTTACTGGCAGAGCGCTTTAGATTCGGAAAACCGCCCCATACCCTCGTTATTTTTTTCATATCGAAGTAATCAACGGCGCTATGGCCAGCCCAGAACTCGCGCTCCTGATCCTCGTTTTCAAAAACCGGGATTGGCTTTATCTTTTTACTTTCTCTTTTGTTCATACACTTTACTTTCTTCTCGGTTCTGGTCTCGCGCTGAGATAACCCGTACAAGTTTCGCTCGAATGGTAAAAACTATAAACAGACACCGTCCTTCATCCGTCTTTCCGTAAACGCCATAACGCGGCTCAACGGAGGAATGATTGAGGTCTTCAAAAAAATCGATTGGCTCGTTGTGAAAAACCTGCTCCGCCTCTTCAACCGAGACTCGATGCGATTTCCAGTTCTTGTACAAATTGCCCTCGTCCCATTGAAAGCCTTGTCGAACGTCAATGAACCTTAGAGCATCGTTCACAAACTTACGTTATACCCGCAACGTATAGGCGTCAAGCCGCCTTACGCTTGCCCGTCCCCGAGAGCTGTGTCGAAGTGCCGTTGCGAACTACCCTAAAATATTGGACAGTTGCCAGCTCTACCGCTCGCACTCGTCCACCGCCGCGCACGTCTCGGCCTTGATTCGGCAATCGAGATCCCACCGAAGTATTCCGCTTGCCTGCACGTTGTTGCAAACCTCGGAGCAGTTGGCCTGCGTTGCCGCCCAATCGCACCCCAGCTCGTCGCCGTGCGCGCATACGCTCTTGCAAGTAGCCTCAACCGGTACCGGCTCGTGCGGCGGTACAGGAGTAGGAGCGGGACCGCAGCCGTTGCTACAGCCGAGGATTATCAATACAAGTATCGGCGCCATTGGCATGGGGGTTACCTTTCGCATTGGTCGACCGCCCTTTTGGTTTTTGCCCCAGCGCGACACTTGAGGTTCCACTTGATAAGTTTGCTCGCCTGCACGTCTTTGCAAACGCTTTCGCACGTGACGCCCTTGGGATGCTTGGTGGCCGCCGGGTGCTTGAGCTTGGCCATGTTAGCGCACGCCTGAGCGCACGTAACCGCCTTTTCCGCCTTGGCCGTGGTAACAGAAGGAGCACTGATTACCACGACCGAGGACGGCTCTACAACCCGTGTCGCTGGCTTGGGAGCGAGTTCGGTAACCTTGATGGCCGTCGGGTTACCATTGCTGCTACAGGCTAAGAAGATAAATACGCTGGCGATAAATACGCGCATGGCTTAAGCCGCCTTTGCGAAATACGCCGCGTGCTCGACGATCCAAAAGTCGTCGCAAAACTCCGATAGTAGGTACTCCCAAGAGAATCGGCACCAACCGTCATCGCCCCAATCGTCAGCCCAAGAGTTCGGCACGTCCACTCCGTCCTCATCGTAGCCCGCTGCAATAAGAGCGTGGCCTCCGGCGATGTCGCCCCACGAGGGCAGAGGTACGAGCTTTCCTTTGTACTCGTTATAGCAAAACTGATTGCTCACCTGAGCGCCGAAAAGCACAAGGTGCCTTGGCCTTTGGCTGATAGCTTGCTGGATACCGAGCTTTCGCTCGGGGCCGCTACCGAGTATGCGGTGATAGGTGAGCGCCGTTTTCTGCTTATTGGCGAGGACAAACGCCATCGTATCGGGCATCAACGACCAGTAGGGCCGGTCTTTGTCATCGCTGCCCGTACGGTACGGCCACGCGCTTTCGGCCGGAAAGCCGAGCTTGGCAAGCGCTTCAAACACCGTTCTGTAATCGGTGCCCTCGGGCTCGACGGGGTTGCCTTGCGAGGCCATGGCGAGCTTATAGCCAAACAGGC
>Ga0075360_1000027_pt1 | contig 9857 bp, 9 predicted proteins | sample WestPond_TuleC_D_FD_120060 | JGI IMG/M metagenome (GOLD analysis project Ga0075360, IMG submission 120060) | Natural and restored wetland microbial communities from the San Francisco Bay, California, USA, that impact long-term carbon... | ecosystem: Environmental > Terrestrial > Soil > Wetlands ...
TAAACGCTTTGATTTTAGCTGCATCTTTAATGCCTTTACTTTGCTCTACGCCGCCGCTCACATCCACTGCGTAAGGCTGCACATGCCTGATAGCTGAACCAACATTTTCTGGAGTTAATCCACCTGCTAAAATGATTGGTTTTGACAGGTTTTTAGGGATTAGTTTCCAATCAAACACTTGTCCAGTACCACCGTAACCACTATCTGAATAAGCATCTAGCAACAATGCTTTTGCGCTATTAAATTCAAGTGCATATTGTAACAAATTTGTGTCGGCCTTAACGCGAATTGCCTTTAAATAAGGCAAATTATATTGCTCACAATCGGCTGGTGCCTCATCGCCATGGAATTGTAAAATATCTAATCGCACTTTGGAGAGAACGGCTTCGATTTCAGTTTTAGAGGCATTCACAAACAACCCAACCACGCTCACGAAGGGGGGCAATGCGTCCACAATCGCACATGCTACATCAATCGTCACATGACGTGGGCTAGGCGCATAAAACACTAGACCAATCGCATCTGCGCCTTGTTGAATAGCGGTTAGCGCATCCTCGACACGAGTAATGCCACAAATTTTAACGCGGGTTCTCATAAAAAAATTAATGAATTTCCAATAAAGCGTAAGCGTATCTTAAACGTGCCCACGTGTCACAATTTAGTATCACAAAACCAAGTCTATTTGCCGATGTGTATCAGGTAAATTCCATTTTTTATCGTATTCAACGCCAGTTAAGTACAAACCATTGGCAGAAAACGTGGGCGGCGAGAGCGTGCGATCTTGATTCGTCAACAAAGTTTCCATATATTCGGGCTGGTTTTTTCCATTTCCAATATAAATCAATGCACCAACCATATTGCGTACTTGATGTTGCAAAAAAGCATTGGCGGAAAAGTTAAATATAACGTGGCTACCAGCCGCATGGATATTGGCTCGCAGCATGGTTCTAATTGGTGATTTAGCCTGACATTCACTGGCACGAAAGGCGCTAAAATCATGCTCCCCTAGCAAATAGCCAATCGCCTTTTGCATCGCCGCAATGTCAAGTGGCAAATGATACCAGCCAGCTTTGCTTGCAAGAATCGCTGGTGCAACCGGCGCATTGACTAATAAATATTGATAGCTACGCCTAATCGCAGAAAACCTTGCATGAAATTCATCATGTTCAGTATTTTCAGGCATGATTTTCGACCAAATGACGCGCACGGTTTCTGGTAAAAAAGCATTCACTCCTCGCACCCAAGCAGTTTCTGGACGATGCACTTCAGTATCAAAATGCACCACCTGCATCATGGCGTGAACTCCAGTATCAGTGCGGCCTGCCGCGTGAATGCGTATCTCATGTTCAGCAATAGACTTTATAGCCAGCTCTAATGCATCTTGCACACTACACAAATTTGGCTGACTTTGCCAGCCACAAAAGCTGGTGCCGTCATATTCAACACCAAGTACAATGCGCATTTATACTGCAACCCTGAATAAAATCTGTATTAGCAAAACAAACATTAAAGCCATTAAAGTGTAGTCTGCCCAGGCAAACATGGGTTTTTCTAATGTAATGGTAATGTCGTCATGCTGCGTTTCAGTAAATATTGAGGACAACTTTTGGTTTAAATGACTAAAAATATGTTGGCTTTTCGGTGTTTGTTGTTGTAGTTCAACGTAATGCAAAGTAAGCCACAACCTGGCTGCAAATCGCTCAACATCTAATCCAATGAATTTAAGGGGAGAAAACAAAAAGTAAAAGCCTGAAATAAGTTGCTGTCTAGTATTGCTTGCCAACAGCAGCGATAATGCCGCCAGCATGACTGTAATCCGCAACAGCTGCATGAAGCCTGCATGCAGCCCTTCGTATGTTGGGCTGACAGCAAACGGCCAGCCAGCCACATGCTCGCCAGGCGTGTTGAACGCAAAGATCACAAACATCACCAAATAAAACCATTTTAAGCGTTTACTTAAACGATAAAAATGATGATTTTTAACCAGCGCCAACATCACCAATACTATGGCAGCTGCAAGCAATAATGCTTTTAAATTTAATAGGTTAAGTGCGACAGAAAAAATAAAAAAAACCATTAATTGCGTAATGATATTTATTTTTGTCATGAATTAAATTATTTCCTAAATTAGAAAGGATTGCAAAAAATTAAAACAAAAAAACCGGACATTAAGCCCGGCTTTTTTAACTAGCGAATACTAACCTATTTGTGTCAAAAGCGCTTCTGCACGTTTACGCTGATTGACGCCACCTTCATTCATTACTTCATCCAGCAGTTCTTTCGCGCCCTCTTTGTCATCCATCTCAATATATGCTGCAACCAATTCCAGCTTAGTTTCTACGTCAGCCGGCTCATCAGCTGAAACAGCCAACTCAGCTGCATCACCTGCGCTGCCGTCCATATCTAAGGTAATGCCAGATAAATCCAGTGGTTTCGATTCGTTCGCATTTGCTGAGTCAGGGGTAATGGTGGTGATATCAAAGCCAAAATTATCTGCTGCAGCTGGTGTAGCTTCTGCCAACACGGGCAATTCTAAACCAGCACTAGATACTGTTTCAAATGTTGGGGCAGCATCACTTGCATCCAACGCCACTTCGGTCAGGTCTGCAGGCTCTTCAGTTTCAAATTTAGGGAAATCTAAATCTGGCATTGTGTGACTAAAACCTGGGCTAGCCTTTAGCTCCGGTTCTTCTGTAGCCACATCCAATTTAGCCGTACTTAAATCGCCCATATCAAAATCCAAACCTGTGCTTTCAGATTTTGGCATCTCAGACAACTCAAAAGGCGCAGTCATTGCAACAGGCTCAGTCGTTGGAACAGAATCGTTCGCGAGGTCTAGAGCTTCAAATTCTGATACCTCAGATTTTTCATCAAAATTAACGGTGTCTACTAAGCCATTCGACTCAAAGTCTTTTGTTAAAGAGTCATTATCAAAAGAGAACTCCAAGTCCTTTTCTGCAGCTAATGGAGAATCTGAAAAATCGGATGCATCTAATTTTTCACCAGAATCTGCACTCCTTGCTACGCCAGCTGTTGCAGTGGAGTTAGCTTGATACAAAGGATTATTTGGTTCCAGCTTAATGCCAATTTCCGCCACTCTCGCCCACGTCGGATCATCGGCGCCGAGTGTGGTATAAAGCTCGCCAGAAACGGTTTCAAAAGCAGACATATTCTTACTTGCTGCGTACATTTCAAGCAGTTTAAGATGCAACTCGTAGCGTTTCGGCTCTTTAGAAATTGCATCTTTCAATATCTCTTCGGCCTGCGCATCGCGACCATACGCCATGTAAACTTCGGCTTCCGCAATCGGGTCTACATCATTGGTATCAATCATGCCGCCATTAGCGCTTTGCGAAAAGTCGGTCAAGAATGACGTATCGCCAGTATCCACACTTGCACCGGAGGTGTTGCCAAAAACTGTATTTGCTTTTAGACCGCCAGAAGTCATGATGCCTTGCTCAAAGTCGGCCAGGTTTTTCTTGCGTTTATTCCGCAAATAGAACCAAGCGCCACCTAAGAAAGTGAGCAAACCACCTACCCCAGCCAGCAATGTCGTATCTAGACCATCCAGCAAACTTGCAAAAAAGCTTGGCTCTTCAACTGGAGCAACTTCTGCTACCGGTTTTTTAACAGGCTTCTCTGCCGATTCTTTGGGTTCGGCAATAACTTCACTAGGCTTTTCAGCTACCACAGGGGCAGTTTCTATCGGTTTAACTGGCTCTACTGGTTTTGGCTCAACTTTTACACTTTCCGCCGCCTGACTTTCAGCCTGCTTTTGCATTTCAGCCATAGCACCACTTTTTAGCGCTAATAACTTCTGCATGTCTGCAATTTGTTTTTCAAGCGCAGTGGTTTTATCTTGGGCCTCTTTTAAGCCTTTTTCGCGAGCAATCACCTCCTCTTGTAGTGCGGTGACTTTAGCTTGCAATGACTTGGCTTCCGCGGAACTTACATCGCCTGCTGAGAGCTTTACGACATCTTTAGGCCCAGCACTTGCTGGCATAGATTTATCTTCTGTCGCAGTTTTAATTTTACCACTGGCAGATTGCGAACTCGCCTCGGCGTCCATTGGCGCGGTGTCAGCCACGATGCCTGCCAATTTATTGCGATACGCGTTCCAATTTTCAGTTTGAACTTTGATTTCCTGTCCGGCTTCTTTGCGCGAAAGCGCGTTCAACGCTTCTTCAGACGGTGGACGTATGATTTTGCCAACATTCAGGCGATTCATGTTGTCGCCACTGAAGGCATCTGGGTTAGTTTGATACAAGCCAACCAGCATTTGCTCGAGACTAACACCCTCTGGCTTCATCGCGCGTGCAATTTGCCCCAGCGTATCGCCCTTTTGTGTCACATATTCTTGACCCGCAGTATCAGCGCCAGCAGTGCTAGCGCCTGTATCCGCTATGGGCTTTACTTTTCTGTTCTTTCGGGCACTTTTTTTAGTGCTGACTGGTGCGTCAGTCACCATGTTTCCATCATTCGCTACAGTGCTGGGTTTAACTGTAGGCGCTTGTGTAGTCGTGCTTGGTTGTGAGCCACTATCTGCCTCACCGGTGTAGCCTGGTGGATCCAGTAGAACCGTGTACTCACGCAATAAGCGCCCAGAATTCCAATCCACCTGAATAAGCATATCTAAAAACGGCTCACTGATTGGTTGATTGGATTTAAGTTTTAGGATGGGTGCGCCACTGGCGCTCTTTGCAATTTCTACTTTAATATCATTATGCGATGCTGGGCGCTCAATACCTTGTGTTGCGTACGCTTCCTGTGATGCAATAGCTGCAGTAATTGAAGACAATTCTTCAGCGCTAATCGAAATTAGTTCAATGTCCGCTCTAAGCGGTTCGCCGATACCAGAACTCACATTTAGCTTACCCAGACCTGCGGCAAATACTGAGATAGGCAATAATGCCATACATAATGCAACTGATATTTTCTTTAATTTTGAGTTATGCACTATTCCACCCTTAATATACTAAAATATTGCAATAACAAAAATAACATCAATTAGTTAGAGTTGCAAGCTCATAATGCACATTATATTCACAAGCTATGTGATTGTTAGTGAATATTGTTGCTTTTTTTCAAAAATATTTAAAAAAAGCACCACAACATATTTACTTTTGCGCAATTAAAATCCTCAGCATTCGACGCAAGGGTTCTGCTGCGCCCCACAATAATTGATCTCCCACGGTAAATGCAGAGAGGTAATCATTGCCCATATTCAGCTTACGCAATCGCCCGACAGGCGTAAAAAGTTTACCTGTTACTGCTGTTGGTGTAAGTTCACGCATGCTAGCTTGACGCTCATTTGGGATAACTTTTGCCCATTCATTTGCTTCTGCCAGCATCTGATTAATTTCGTCCAAGGGTACGTCTCTTTTAAGCTTGATGGTCATTGCCTGAGAATGGCAACGCATGGCGCCAATCCTCACGCATAGGCCATCGATTGGAATGGGATTGCCTCCGCGGCCTAGAATTTTGTTGGTTTCCGCGCCGCCCTTCCACTCTTCTTTACTTTGGCCGTTGCCTAAATCGCTGTCAATCCATGGAATTAGACTGCCAGCAAGTGGCACGCCAAAATTGGCAGTCGGAAAGCTACTATCGCGCAAAGTACCCGCTACTTCACGGTCGATATCTAAAATGGCAGATGCAGGATCTGCCAATAACTCATTAGCTACGCGGTGTGCTTCGCCCATTTGGTTGAGCAATTCACGCATATTCTGCGCACCCGCGCCTGACGCCGCCTGATAAGTCATCGAAGTGACCCACTCGACCAAATCTGCTTTGAATAAGCCATTCAGCGCCATCAGCATGAGTGAAACAGTGCAATTGCCACCAATCCAATTTTTGCCACCAGCGTGCAATGCATCTTCAATCACATGCATATTCACAGGATCCAGAATAATCACGGAATCTTTATTCATTCTTAAGGTTGATGCAGCATCTACCCAATGCCCAGCCCAACCAGCTGCGCGCAGTTGCGGAAATATATCGCTGGTGTAATCGCCACCTTGACACGAAACAATCACGTCCATTGCACTTAAATCAGCAATGTTCTTGGCATCTTTTAATGGCGCGGAGTCTTTACCAATGTTTGGCGCTTTGCCGCCTACTTGTGATGTCGTAAAAAACTGCGGCTCGATGAGTGCAAAATCATTTTCTTCAAGCATACGCTGCATGAGCACACTACCCACCATACCACGCCAGCCAACAAACCCTACTTTTAACATATTGATTTAATTCCCATTGTCCAGAAAGTACATTCTGGAATTTTACTATTTAGTTGAATTCTCGATGGCCTCGCCACCTTTTTGTATATCTTTACCTACACCACGCACCGTATTACATGCAGATAGCGCCAAAATAGTAAAAATCAGTACTAACACCTTGCTCATTTCCGCTCCTTAATCCCTAAAGTTACCGAACTGCATCGGAAAATCCGTCACATTTTTCTTCACAAACGCAATCGCGTCTTGCAAAACATCGCGCTTGGCGCCGTTCACACGCACCGTGTCGCCCTGAATACTCGCCTGTACTTTCATGCCAGAATCTTTAATCAACTTGGTAATACGTTTTGCCAAGTCAGAATCAATGCCTGCGCGGATTTTCAGCTCTTGCTTTACTTTATTTCCACCGATTTTTTGCACATCTTTATGCTCTAAACGCTTAGAAGAATCAGGCTCTTTTTTCTCCATACCTGGCAGCAAAATGTCTTTAATTTGATCAAGCTGAAAATCATTATCGCCAAACAGGGTAATGATGCTGTCTTTTTCGTTGAGTTCAACTTTAGCCGATGTGCCTTTAAAATCGTAACGATTAGTGATTTGCTTACCCGCAATATCAATCGCGTTTTTTAACCCAACCATATCAACTTCAGAACTAATATCAAATGAAGGCATTTAAATCTCCTTTTCGTTCAATGTAATATCCATGAGCGCAAAAACATGCCTCTGCGAGCCAATTCCCATGCGGTTCCCAGAGCATCATCTTGAGAGTGTTACTCAAAATGACAAACGTAATCCAACATCTCAATGGTTTCAATATCAAAGCTTGAATTACCCGGCACCGTAAACTTTTCGCCTGCGCCGTAAGTTTTCCAGTCGGTTTCACCATTTAAACGCACTTTACACTTGCCCAAATTGATTTCCATCAACTCTGGCGCGGCGGTGTTAAAAGTGAGTGAGCTCGGGAAAATTACGCCTATCGTACTGCGCGTGCCGTTCGGGAGCATCACAGTGTGGCTGACGCATTTGCCATCAAAATACACATTCGCTTTTTTCTTAACGCTTACATTATCAAACTGTGCCATATTAATCCTCTAAAATTACTTATTATTACATTGCTGCTACGATTTGGTCACCCATTTCGGAACATGAAACTTTCTTAGTGCCTTCTTCAAAGATATCGCCAGTGCGATAACCCGCTGCTAACACTTTCTTCACTGCGTTTTCAATGCGATTTGCTGCAGCTTCATTATCAAACGTGTAGCGCAACATCATGGCGGTCGAAAGAATGGTTGCGATTGGGTTCGCCAAGTTCTTGCCTGCAATATCAGGCGCAGAACCGTGTGAAGGCTCATATAAACCTTTCTTAGTCTCGTTGAGTGATGCCGACGCCAGCATGCCGATTGAGCCTGTGAGCATAGAAGCTTCATCTGAAAGAATATCGCCAAAAATGTTGCCGGTCACAATCACGTCAAACTGCTTGGGATTGCGAATCAGCTGCATTGCAGCGTTGTCCACATACATGTGACTCAACTCGACCTCTGGGTATTCCTTCGCAACATCAATCACAATTTCTTTCCAGAATTCAGTCGTTTCCAAAACGTTAGCTTTGTCCACAGAACATAGTTTTTTCTTACGCTTCATGGCGATACCGAAGGCCACATGCGCAATACGACGTACTTCAGACTCCGCATAAACCATTGTGTTAAAGCCTTCGCGTTCACCTTGCTCATTGATACGCATGCCACGAGGTTGGCCGAAATAAACGTCGCCAGTCAGCTCACGCACAATCATGATATCCAACCCAGAAACCACTTCTGGTTTTAATGTAGAAGCATTGGCCAACTCAGGATAAAGCACAGCAGGACGCAAATTAGCGAACATACCTAAATCTTTACGAATGCCCAATAAACCGCGCTCTGGTCGCAATGGACGGTCGAGATTGTCATATTGCGGGCCGCCCACAGCGCCAAGCAAGACGGCATCTGCATTACGGCAGATTTTTTGCGTAAATTCCGGGTAAGGCGCGCCAAATTGGTCATAGGCCTGACCACCTAAAGGCGCTTCGACAAACTCCATCGGCATGCCTTCTTTTTTTAACACTTCCAGAACGCGCATGGCTTGTGCAATTATTTCTGGGCCGATGCCATCACCTGGCAAAACTGCAATTTTCATTCTAATTTCCTATTTAAAAATTAACCAATAATTCTAAGCAAACAACCAGGGCTGAGCCGCTTTGCGTTTGGCTTCAAACGCTGCAATTTCATCTGCGTGCTGCAGCGTTAAGCCTATTTCATCTAACCCATTCAATAAGTTATGTTTTGATGTCGGGTGAATATCAAACTTAAATGTTTCACAAGTTGGCAAGGTCACAGTTTGTGAAGGCAAATCGACACTTAAGCTGTAGCCCTCTGTGGCGGCGCACTCGTTAAACAATTTATCCACCATCGCATGGCTAGCCACAATCGGCAACATGCCATTTTTGTAGCAATTATTGAAGAAAATATCGGCATAGCTAGGCGCAATAATCACACGGAAGCCGTAATCTTCAATCGCCCATGGCGCATGCTCACGGCTGGAGCCACAGCCAAAGTTATCACGCGCCAATAATATTTGCGCACCCTTGTAACGTGGCAAGTTCAGCACAAAATCCTTGTTTAGCGGACGTGTGCTGCAATCCATGCCAGGCTCACCATGGTTGGTATAGCGCCATTCATCAAACAAATAAGGGCCAAACCCTGAGCGCTTGATGGACTTTAAAAACTGCTTAGGAATAATCGCGTCTGTATCAACGTTGGCACGGTCGAGCGGGCAAACCAAACCATTAATTTTAGTAAATGCTTTCATGTTTTTTCTCTTTAATTCAAACTGCGAATATCAACAAAATGGCCTGCAATTGCGGCAGCAGCAGCCATTTCCGGGCTAACCAAATGCGTGCGTCCACCTTGGCCTTGACGACCTTCAAAATTGCGGTTCGAAGTCGAAGCACAGCGTTCACCTGGCGCAAGTTTATCGGCGTTCATCGCCAAACACATCGAGCAGCCTGGCTCACGCCATTCAAAACCCGCTTCCGTGAAAATTTTGTCTAAGCCTTCAGATTCCGCTTGACGCTTAACTATGCCTGAACCTGGCACAACAAGTGCCAACTGAATATTACTAGCCACTTTTTTGCCTTTAAGCACGCCGGCAGCAGCGCGTAAATCCTCGATGCGTGAGTTGGTGCAAGAGCCAATAAAAATCTTATCCAGCATAATCTTGTCAATCGGCGTATTCGGCGCTAAACCCATATATTTAAGCGCAAGTTCCATGCTGGTACGCTTGGTCGCGTCAGCTTCTTTAGCTGGGTCTGGCACGTTTGAGCCAATTGGCAGTACTTGCTCAGGCGACGTACCCCAAGTGACTTGTGGCGCAATGTCCGCACCACGCAACTCTACTACGCTGTCAAATTTAGCATCTGCGTCAGAGTGCAAAGTTTCCCAATATGCAACGGCTTTGTCCCAGTTCTCGCCTTTTGGCGCGTGCTGACGACCTTTGAGATACGCGGCAGTTTTCTCGTCTGGTGCAATGATGCCGGCGCGAGCGCCCGCTTCAATTGCCATATTGCAAATCGTCATGCGACCTTCCATAGAA